>Ga0115547_1000015_pt1 | contig 128952 bp, 132 predicted proteins | sample COGITO_mtgs_1004_3_FD_87185 | JGI IMG/M metagenome (GOLD analysis project Ga0115547, IMG submission 87185) | Pelagic marine microbial communities from North Sea - COGITO_mtgs_100420 | ecosystem: Environmental > Aquatic > Marine > Epipelagic | place: Germany:Helgoland, sampling site Kabeltonne...
AAAGATATCCAGATTCGAGTCGGCAAACTAGGGCAGCACATGGCGTCGTTTGAAGGATTCATGCAGAAGCTCGGTAATACGCTTGGCACAACGGTAAATCATTATAACGCAGCCCACAAAGAGCTGGGAAAAGTCGATAAAGATATTGTTAAAATTGCTCAATCGACGCCGTTTGTTGAACCGCTTACGCTCGACAAGCCCCGCCAGGATGATAACGAATAAAAGCTACGATATAAAAAATCGCTCCGTTTTAGGAGCGATTTTTATGGTGAACGAATGAACGTTATGCCATTGTTTCGTCAGTGTCACCAACTGAGACGAGTCTGTAGAATCCGAACCCGAGGACTCCACCAATGATTGATGCGACAATATAGATAGTAAATGGCCATATGCTTGAAAAATCAAGTGCTTGCAAAGCAATCGAAGCAGCTGGGTTGAGGATGGCGCTACCGGCTACGTAGGTAGCAAGTGTTCCTGCAATAACGAGCGATAGGAATATACCTGAGCCGACACTCAGCGCAGCGCTGACTTTGTCGCGACCGAGCTTTAATGCGCTTGCGTATGCGAAGCCGAGAATGAATGTTCCGATGATCTCGGCGAACAATACCGTCATTTCTTTGCCGGCTGGGATTGGTGCAGCTTTGAAAAGCTCAGGTGTTTGTGCTGCTTGACCAAGTGCTGCTGCTCCATCGGCTGCAGCTGGGGTGTCAGCTTGTGCGACAAATGCGTTTAGAATAACGAGCGCCAACATTGCACCAAGAATTTGAGCAACTATAAATGAGACAGCTCGAGCGGCTTTAATACGTCCACTAACCCATGCACCGACAGTGATAGCTGGATTGACATGAGCTCCAGAAATTCCACCAATAATCAATACGATACCAATGAGCCCGAAGAGCAGGGCAATTGGTTGGTTTTGTTGCGTTACAACAACTGTCGCTAGGATGAACGTTCCGACAAATTCCGCAATTGCTGCAGGCAATAGCGGGCTCCGGTTGAAGCGACCAACAAATGCTGCGCCACGATTGCTTTGTGTAGGAGCGGACGGCGTGACAGGAGCTTGTGCCGCTGGCTTAGCCTTAGGTTTTGTTTCGACGGCTTTTACAGTCGTGACTTTCGTCGTAGTCTTATTTGCGTTTTTTGCGGCAGCCGATTTTGCTGGCGTACGCTTAGCGCTTGAAGTGGCTTTTTTTGCAGCCATATACTTCCCTCCTTTACGGTAAATATGAGCGTATTATATCACATACAAAATTGCTTGAACACGAGTGTTATACTAAAGGCATGGGATTACATATTCAAAAAAAAGATGATCGCTCTGAGTTGCAGAAACGTATTGCGCAAGAACTCGATGACAAAGCAAAGAAAAAAGCCAAGATCGAAGGCGAACGCGTTGATGGAGTGGACGATTCCGCATTTATCGAAGGTAGTAAACAAACGACGAGCCTCGCCTGGATTTGGGCAATCATTGCTATCGCCATTATCGCCATCGTAATATTCTTCGCGATAAAATTGACACCGTAACACCGAGGCGTTCAATTCACCTATATTTTAGCGTATACTAATTTGTAGTATGAACATTATTGACGAGACACGGCAGATTTTATTGGAGCGAATTGCGCACGCTGATGAGTCATCAAACGTTCTCAAAAGCGACGAAATGAAACGGCTTTATGCGGCGATTCGTGAGCAATCTCCGGAAATGCGCGGCGAATTTGGTAAAAAAGTTAATGAACTAAAAATTGAGCTCGAAAGCGAAATTTCTCGTAACCAAGAAAATCGATCAACGCATCAACTCCCGTCAATTGACGTGACGGCACCGCAAGATATCAACGCGCCACGCCCGACGCTTTTACCGACCGAAAACGGAACGACTCATCCACTCATGCAAGAGATTATTCGGTTGTCTGATATTTTTCAGCGTATGGGATTCTCAATCGAAGAGTCACGCGAAATTGATGATCAGTATCATATGTTTGATAGCGTTAATTTTCCAAAAGATCATCCAGCACGAGATGACTACGACACGTTTATGACGCAAGAAGCGGACTCGGATGGTGAAAAATTAATTGCACCAGCGCACACCAGTACTATGCAAAATCGCATCCTAAAAAAGTACAAGTTCCGCTTAGATAACGACGAACCAATTGCTGCTGTTGTACCAGACCGAGTATTTCGTAACGAAGATATCGACGCTCGCCACGAACATACGTTCTATCAGGTTGAAGGTGTCTATGTCGGTAAAAATATTCATGCAGGGATGCTAATCGCAACGCTCCAAGAATTCTTGCAGGAATATTATGGCAAAAAACTTGAGGTAAGGGTCAATCCATTTTATTTCCCGTTTACTGAACCGAGTTTTGAATTTGCCCTGAGCTGTCCATTTTGCGAAAAAGTAGGCTGTAACGTGTGCAGCTACGAAGGCTGGATTGAACTTATTGGATGCGGCATGATTCACCCGAATGTACTCAAGTTGGCAGGTATTGACCCAGAAGCTTACACTGGATTTGCGTTTGGGTGCGGCATCGACAGGTTAGTAATGATGAAATATGGCATAGAAGACGTGCGATACTTCCATAGCGCGAAGTTAGATTTTTTGAGGCAGTTTTAAAATGCAAAAAGTTGATCAACTTTGCGAAAGAAGTAGCTTACTCATTGAAGCGGCACTGAGACAATTGCATGAAACTTCAAAAGAGCCACTACAAACAGTTTCTGCAGCAGCTCGTTCGACGACAGGAGAAATTTACGTTGCTACTAACCTTTATCATTTTACCGGAGGACCTGATGCTGAAGCGATTGTGTTGGCAAACGTACTTCTTAAAAATGAAGACGTTGATGAAATCGTAGCAGTTCACTTTGATGATAATGGCAAAGAGAAAATTATTAATCCCTGTGGTCGTTGCCGTCAAATGTTGAATGATTATGCGCCAAAAGCTTGTGTAATTGTAGACGACGACAATATGGCGCGAAGCTTACGGCTCGGCGATATATTGCCATTTTCATATCGCAATAAAGCGTCGCAGTACAGTCGAAAAAAGGATGAAAAAAATAATGAAAGTTAGTCTAAACATAATTAAACAATATATCGATTTTGAACTCCCTCCTGTCGATGAGTTGGTTGCGAAAATAAACTCGCAACTTGGTGGTGTCGAAGATATCATTGACCTCAAAGAAAAGTACGAAGACGTAGTGATTGTGAAAGTTGTCGCATGTGAAAAGCATCCGAACGCCGATAGGTTGAGCGTCACGAAAATTGATGACGGCGGAAAAGTGCAAGATGTTCCGCGTGATGAAAATGGCTACGTGCAAGTGGTTTGTGGCGCGACGAACGTTCGCAATGATATGTTTGCCGTCTGGCTTCCGCCAAAAAGCATCGTACCTTCAAGCTTCGACGATAAAGAAAAATTTGTATTGAAAGCACGTGAACTCCGGGGCGTATTAAGCCAGGGCATGTTAGCGGCGGCCGATGAGCTCGCAATTGGCTCTGATCACGACGGTATTCTAGAAATTGATGCAAATGAGTGGAAGCCGAACGATATTGAAATTAAAGCTGGTGCGAGCTTTGCGAAAGCATACGAGCTAGACGACACGGTTATTGATATTGAAAATAAAATGTTCACGCACCGGCCTGATCTTTTTGGCCAGCTCGGTGTGGCGCGTGAAATCTCTGCGATTTTAGGAAAAGAATTCGATCGACCAGAGTGGTACTGGGGAATGCGTGGGTTTGAGGAAGCTGAAGGTCTTGAGTTAAATGTGTTTAATGAAGCAGCCGAGAAAGTTCCTCGCTTTATGGCCGTCGCACTAAAAAACGTTACGATTAAACCCAGTCCACTGTGGTTACAATGCGAGCTAGTTCGTCTTGGCAGTAAGCCGATTAATAACATTGTTGACACGACGAACTACGTGATGCTGCTGACGTCGCAGCCAACGCACGCTTATGATTACGATAAACTACGCGGTCGTACATTGGGCACGCGACATGCAAATCCGGGCGAAAAAATTACGCTTCTGAATGATAAGACGTATGAGCTCGATGTTGGTGACATTGTAGTTGTGGACGGAGAAGGACCAGTTGGGCTCGGCGGCATTATGGGTGGCCACGATAGTGAAGTCTCGGTAGATACTAAAAATATTGTCATTGAATGCGCAACGTTTGATATGTATGCCGTACGAAAAACCAGTATGCGCCACGGACTTTTTACTGAAGCAGTAACACGATTCAATAAAGGGCAGTCACCACTACAAAATGACCGTGTACTTAGCCTACTAATGAGCTTTGATAGTATGAGCGGCGAGCAAGCAAGTCCTGTCAGTAATCTTTATGCTGATTCGTTGGAGGCAGCGCATCGAGAGCAATCGGTGAGCGGTACAATAAAAGTTGAGCCAGACTTTATAAACGCACGTCTTGGTTTTGACCTTACTTCAAAAGAAATGGAGCAGCTGCTTCGTAATGTTTCTTTTTCATGTTATGTCGACAAAGAAGCTGGCGACACTTCGATAAGTTTTACCGCACCATTTTGGCGAACGGATATTGAAATTCCAGAAGATATTGTCGAAGAAATTGGTCGCTTATACGGCTTTGACAAATTGCCGCGCGAACTACCTACGCGCTCTACGAAACCGCCCGTCTTGAATTCAAAAATTGAGACCAAGCAAAAAATTCGCGAAAGTCTAGCGCGATCTGGCGCTAACGAAGTACTAACCTATAGCTTTGTGCACGAAAAAGTTATGCAAAAAGCTGAGCAAGATGTGAGTCAAGCATTTAAGCTCAGCAACGCGCTTAGTCCAGATTTACAGTATTATCGACTAAATGTTCTGCCAAGCTTGCTCGACAAAGTCCACGCCAATGTAAAAGCTGGTTACAATGAATTTGCATTATTTGAAATCGGCAAAGGCCACAATAAAAAGCATCACAAAGATGACGACGAAGGCTTGCCGGCAGAGCTAGAATTCGTCGATATGATCTACGCCAAAAAAACCAGAAGCGATGGCGCGGCGTACTACAAAGTTCGCCGCATGCTCGATCAGCTGGCGAATGATTTTAATTGCAAACTCGTGTATAAGCCGATCGTGGATGAAATGGATTATCCGATAACTGCGCCATTTGACCAAACTCGCTCAGCGCTCATTGAGACGACAACTGGAATATTTGTCGGGATGATTGGTGAGCTAAAATCAAATGTTGTGCGCACCTTCAAGTTACCAGAGTACGCCGCCGCCGCCACTCTTGACGTAAATGGTTTTGTGAAAATTGCTACTTCAGCCGATGTTGGCTATACGCCACTCAGCCGATTTCCGATTGTTGAAAGAGATATTTGCTTTCAAGTAAGCTCACAAACAGCTTACCAAAATGTCGAAACCGCGGTCGACCAATCGCTTAAACTTGCAAAATTAAAATACAGCGTACGGCCACTCGATATATACCAACCAGACAATGGTGACACAAAAAATATCACTTTCCGGTTGCATCTATCGTCACTCGAAAAAACGCTCACGAGCCAGGAAGCCTCGGCTGTTGTCGATGCTATGGTTCGGGATGTTATAGCAGAAACCTCAGCGGTTGTTGTATAAAGCGAAAGGTGGGCACCATGGATGACTATCTTCCAAAATTACCAATCAAAGACTATCGCCAACAAATTTTGCAATCGGTGGCCGCAAATCAAGTTACCATTGTCGTTGCAGAGACTGGTGCCGGAAAAAGCACGCAGCTGCCACAATATTTAGCTGAAGAAGGATACAAAAAAATAGTCGTTACGCAGCCGCGGATTTTAGCAGCTCGCAATTTGTCGAGACGAGTCCGCGAAGAATGGACGCTCCGAAGCGGCAAAGATGACGATCAATTTGTCGGCTACCGAACTGCCAATGAGCGCGATGACACACCTGGTACGACAATTTTGTATTGCACTGATGGTCTCCAGCTTGTTCGAGAAATTACTGGCATCGGAACGCTCGATAATCAAGTCTTAGTTCTCGATGAAGTTCACGAGTGGAACGAAAATATTGAAGTTCTTGTCGCATGGGCTAAAAAGCGTTGCCAGGAAGACGCACAGTTTAAAGTGGTTGTGATGAGCGCGACAATTGAAGCCGATAAGTTAGCTAATTATTTCCAAACAGCGCCGCCAATTATTGTTCCAGGACGTCAGCATGAAGTGAAAATGCGACGCAGTCGAGATGTTGTGAGTGAAATAATAGAAAAGCTTGAATCAGGTATTTCTTCAAATATTCTCGTGTTTCTGCCTGGTAAATCGGAAATAGAGAATGTCGCAGATGCAATCAAAAGGCAAGCAGTACAAATCAATGTTCCAGTTCTGCCGCTCCACGGACAACTAGAGGTAGATGTGCAACAAAAAGTTTTTGAAACTTATTTATCTGGAAAGGTTGTGCTTTCAACCAATGTTGCCCAAACAAGCATTACAATCGACGATATTGACGTGGTAATTGACTCTGGCCTAGAACGACGATCCGAAGTTCAAAATGGTGTCGAGGGGCTGTTTATGGCGCAAATATCGCAAGCCGATTGCCTGCAACGAGCGGGTCGTGCTGGTCGCACAAAGCCGGGCGAATACATTCTCGCTCCATTTGATGGATTGGCGTGTTTGCCACTCGAAAAGCGCGATAACTATCCGGTTCCAGAAATTTTGCGCAAACATATTGATCGACTAACGCTTCGTTTGGCGAGTGTCGGTATCGATATTGAGGCGCTTGATTTTTATCATGATCCAAGTATTAAAGCTATTAAGGCTGCCAAGAAAACGCTACGTAGCCTCGGCGCAATGGACAAGATAGGAGATATTACAAATATTGGTCGCGCGATGGAGCACTATCCTGTTGAGTCTAGTTATGCAAGAATGTTGGTGCAAGCTGAGGGTTACGCAGAAGACGTCCAAAATAAATTGATAGCCATCATCGCAATTCAAGAAGTTGGCGGAATTGTTCGCGGGGGCACTCGATTTACTGGATGGCGGGATTTTACGAAAGAAACTCAATCTGATCTTTTAGCGCAGTATGATGTGTATTTGCGCCTTGATGACATCAATGAGCTCAAGCATGAAGAGCTTGGTATTATTACGAAAAATGTTAGTAAAGCCGAAGATACAATGCAAAAACTGTGGCGCGGAAAAAGTTCGCGGCAGGAACTTTCGCCAATTGATCTGAGTGAAAAAAACGACCTTATGCGCGCAGTCGTTGCAGGGCAAGTAGATAATCTTTGGATGGTGGAGGAATTTGGTGTGGCGGTGCATCTTTACACAAAGCAGCGCCGCGAATTGTCGAGTAGCAGCGTTGTCAGGCACGCCTCGCTCGTGTCAGGGGAAGCTTTCGATTTAGAAATACAAACGAAAAAAGGCCTAGAAGTACTACACCTCGTACAAGAGCTGACTACCGTAAAACCGGAATGGCTTGAGCAGCTCGCTCCGCACTTATTTGATATAAAATGGGGTCGTTATCACTATGATGCGGCGACGCAATCATTGGCGCGTCGGCAAACTATTTTATACAGTCGCAAGATTATTGGCTCGACGAGCGCGCCAGTGACCGAGACGACAGCACGAAACTATCATATGTTTACGGAAATGTACGCAAAGTGGCTTCACGAAAAACTTGAGCGGCAACGCCGAGCGTTGCAAAATGGCTATGGTCGAAAAGTACCCAAGGTGTTTATCGAAACAATCGAAGAGCGAATTCGTCAGCTAGCACCAAACATTTTGTCGCTTAACGAAGTGACTGCGCCTATACGTCGCCAGCTTCAAGATTTGGGCGACATGCGAAATCATCTTGATGAGCATTTTATAGAGCGGATGGAAACGGTAAGTCACGGTCGATCACATAGCCATAAACGATCGAGTCCGAGAGGCTGGCAACCGAGTCATAAACGAAAGTACAATCGGTCCAAAGAGCGATAGGCCGCTTGTGCTTTCGCGTGCTGACAGCTATCATAATGGTAATGGATACTACGTCTATCGCAAAAATTTAATACACTATGAAGCATCTTGTACGTAACACACTTATCGTTGTAATCGGCCTAATTATTATCGGGCTGGTTAGCTATATTTTTATATACGGCGGACAGATTGACGTTCTAAATCCGAAAGGTGTTATTGCAGAAAAGCAGCGAAATCTGATTGTTTTTACGGTGTTATTGAGTCTGCTTGTTGTTGTACCGGTTTTTGTTCTTCTTGGAGTTATATCGTGGAAGTACCGCGCAACGAATAAGAAGGCGCCAAAATATCGTCCGAATTGGGATAATAATAAATGGCTAGAGACGATTTGGTGGGGCGTGCCGATTGCTATTATTGTTGTGCTTAGTGTTGTAACGTGGAAGACAAGTCATGAGCTTGATCCATATAAACCACTCGCCTCAAGCGTCGAACCTGTTGAAGTACAGGTTGTTGCTCTGCAGTGGAAGTGGTTATTTATTTACCCGAAGTATAATGTTGCGAGTGTTAATGAGCTATATATTCCAAACAAGACACCGATTAATTTTACAATTACGTCAGACGCACCAATGAATTCGTTTTGGATTCCTAATTTGGGCGGGCAAGTGTATGCGATGAGTGGAATGTCGACCAAGCTTCATTTAATGGCGGACAGTGACGGCGAATATGCCGGATCTTCAGCTAATATTTCTGGAGAAGGCTTTGCCGATATGAAGTTTACGACATATTCGCGCAACAAAGACGAATTTATGCGGTGGATAGACCAGTCACAACGTAGTGGTAGCTCGCTCACTCAGGAATCGTACGATCAGATTGCAGAACCTGGTAGTGTCGAGCCAAAGCAATTCGCACTCGCTGACTCTAAGCTCTATGATACGATAGTCATGAAATATATGATGCCGAGTAAGTATAAAAATCATAGCAACTCGACGATGAATGACGGCGAATCGCCACATCATGACTCTGAAACTATGAAAAATATGCCTTACATGGAGAGGATGGAATAGTGGAAATTTTCGCAGGGCTTTTAGGGCGGCTTGATCTCAATGCGCTGCCAAGTGAGCTGATCACGATTGGCGGAGCGATTGCTGTCGTCGGTGGTGGGTTAACCGTCATCGCTGCGCTAACGTACTTGAAGCGTTGGACATGGTTGTATAAAAACTGGTTGACGTCGCTTGACGCAAAAAAAATTGGCATTATGTACATCATTGTGGCGATCATAATGCTTATGCGTGGAGTTGGGGACGTTATGATGATTAGAACCCAGCAAATTCTGGCAAGTAGTCAAATCGGCGGTGGCTTAGTCTCCTCAGACACTTTTCAGCAGGTCTTTTCTGCGCATGGCACAATTATGATCTTTTTCGTAGCGATGGGGCTGATGTTCGGCATTATAAATCTTATTATGCCGCTGCAGCTCGGCGCACGAGATGTTGCTTTTCCGTTCCTTAACTCAGTCAGCTTCTGGCTGTTTGCAACAGGCATGGTGTTAGTCAATATTTCGTTGATTATTGGCGAATTTTCTCCTGGCGGCTGGCTGGGATATCCTCCGCTGACTGAACTCGCATATAGCCCGGGTGTTGGTGTGGACTACTGGATATGGTCATTGCAGATAGCCGGCATAGGTAGCCTACTTTCGGGCATCAACTTTATCGTGACGATTTTGAAGATGCGTGCGCCAGGCATGACGATGATGAAAATGCCGATATTTCCCTGGAGTGTCCTCTCAGCGATGATTCTTGTTGTATTTGCATTCCCAATTTTGACAGCAACGCTCGGCATGTTGTCGCTCGATCGCCTGATGGGAATGCACTTCTTTACAAGTGACTTTGGTGGAAATCCGATGATGTATATCAATCTTATTTGGGCATGGGGCCATCCAGAGGTATATATTTTAATTCTTCCGGCGTTTGGTATTTTTTCGGAAGTTGTTGCGACATTCTCGAAAAAGCGGCTGTTTGGCTATCCAACGATGGTCGCCGCTCTTATCATGATTTCAGTATTGTCTTTTATAGTATGGCTTCATCATTTTTTTACGATGGGCGGCGGGGCGAATGTTAATGCATTCTTCGGAATAATGACAATGATTATTGCAATACCGACCGGTGTCAAAATATTCAACTGGCTGTTTACAATGTACGGCGGCCGAATAGATTTTAAAAGCCCTATGATATGGTTCTTGGCCTTTGTTATAACTTTTACGATCGGGGGCGTAACAGGTGTGCTCATGGCGGTTCCGGCTATAGACTTCCAGGTGCATAATAGCCTGTTCCTCGTGGCACATTTCCATAATGTGATTATTGGCGGAGTAGTATTTGGATATTTTGCTGGATTGACGTACTGGTTTCCGAAGATATTTGGTTTTACACTGAACGATCGGCTTGGACGATATGCTGCGTATCTTTGGACTATTGGATTTTTCTTAGCGTTTATGCCGCTTTATATTCTGGGGCTTATGGGAGCGACACGACGGCTTGATCATTACGATGATCCGGCATGGTTGCCGTTATTTATTGTGGCGGGAATTGGGGCGGCTATTATTGCGCTAGGTATTGCTGTGCAAGTTCTGCAATTTGCAGTGAGTTTATGGCAAAGAAAAAGTAATATTGATACGACAGGCGACCCATGGGACGGGCGAACGTTGGAATGGTCGGTTCCGTCACCGGCGCCACACTACAACTTCGCAGTCACACCAGTTGTGACACAACGCGATCAATTCTGGGAAGATAAACAAGCTGGACTAAGTACCTCAAGACCGCGATACGAGTCGATTCATTTGCCGAAGAATAGCGGGCTTGGAATGGCAATTGCTGGTGGCGCATTCTTGATTGGTTTTGGCTTGATCTGGCACATATGGTGGCTGGCGATCATTGGTGGGGTTGCAGTAATACTTTTCGTTATTGTTCGCACGTGCGACGATGATTCAGAATACACGATTAGCGCTAGCGAAATTGCAGCTCTTGATACGCCATATCGACAGGAGAAGGGGTTACTATGAGCCGCAACAATGTCATGAAACATCGTTCAAACGATTTACTCGTTCGTGAGGACGCTTCAAAAACACAGCTTGGATTTTGGATTTATTTGATGACCGATGTCATGTTGTTCGGTGCACTGTTTGCAACATTTCTCGTGCTTCGTGCAAACACCTATGGCGGACCGACTGAAAAGGAATTGTATCATTTACCATTCATACTGACCGAAACCATCCTGCTTTTAGCAAGTAGCTATAGTTGCGGCCTGGCGGTTCTCGCGCTTCATAAGCGGAACTTGACGCAAGTGATCGCATTGTTGGCCTTAACTTTTGTACTTGGTAGCGTATTCCTGGCGATGGAAATGACAGAATTTACGCAGCTCGTCAGCGAAGGTAACAGTTGGCAGGCGAGCGCGTCACTATCGAGTTTCTTCACTTTGGTTGCGACACATGGACTTCACATTACTGTCGGGTTACTTTGGCTAAGTGTGGTGGTATGGCAGTTGCTTCGCAAAGGAATTACTGCCAATACAGAGCGTAAAACAATGCTCTTTAGTATGTTTTGGCATTTCCTCGACGTAATCTGGATTTTTATTTTTACAATTGTTTATCTGATTGGAGTTGCATAATATGTCACGCGCTACACTCGACCATCCAATAACGGTTGAAGCTCACCCAGGCTCTGCTGGCACGTATACGCTAGGCTTCTTGCTGTCGATTCTGCTCACGCTTTTAGCGTATGCGCTTGTTGTTAACGAATTATTTACAAAAACTTTGCTTGTAGGGGCTGTTATGATATTGGCCACACTTCAGCTTGTTGTTCAGCTAGTACTTTTTTTGCATCTCGGCCGTGAGTCTCGACCACGGTGGAACCTGGTTGCATTTGGCTTTATGACAATGACGCTTATTATTATTGTCGCCGGATCGTTATGGATTATGTATAACCTTAATTACAACATGATGATGAGCCCGCAAGAAATGAATCAGTATATGCTTGAGCAAACGAAGAAAGGCTTCTAGTGAAGTTTAGTGTCAAAGCCCGAGCGTATTATTCATTAACGAAGCCAGGCGTCTTGTATGGTAATGCATTGACGGCTGTTGCGGGCTTTCTGTTTGCTTCAAGAAATGGCATAAACGTTTGGCTATTTTTAGCGCTACTATTTGGATCGACATTAGTGATTGCCTCGGCGTGCGTCATCAACAATTTCCTCGATCAAGACATTGATAAAAAGATGGAGCGCACAAAAAAACGTGCTTCTGTGACTGGGGCAGTTGGTGGCACTCAGACAGTGATTTTCTCGATTGTGCTCGGCATACTCGGGATTGGTATTTTGGCGCTATTCACGAATTCGCTGGTAGTAATTTTAGGGATTATTGGGTTCATTGATTATGTCGTATTGTACGGAATGTTGTCTAAACGGTTGTCGTATCATGGAACATTAGTCGGAGCGATATCTGGTGCGGTACCAATTTTGTCCGGCTACGTGGCGGTGAGCGGAATGATTGATGCGTCGGCGATTGTTCTATTTGCGATACTTTTTTTGTGGCAAATGCCCGAGTTTTACTCGATTGCAGTCTATCGAAAGGAGGAATACGCGAAGGCCGGAGTACCAGTTATTTCTGTTGTTAAGGGTAAAAGTGCAACGATTCGTCAAATATTTGTCTACACGTTGCTGTTTGTGGTGAGTCTCGCGCTATTAACGATTGTGGGAATCGCTGGCTACACTTACCTTACGATCATGATGGTACTGGGCGCGTATTGGATTTATCTCGGCATGAAAGGATTGTCAACCAAAGAACCTGATGCATGGTCAAAAAAGATGTTTCGATTCTCGCTGATTATTTTGTTAGTGTTTTGTTTTATGATTTCAGTTGATCCACTCCTGGTCTAGGTGGTATAGTAAGGCTTATGATTACAGTTATTCATATCATTGTTGCGATATTGAGTCTTGGACTCGCTAGCGGTGCGTTAATTAAAGCGAATAAATCACTTCTCACACTAGCAGCAGCCAGTACTACCGCGACACTTGCAAGCGGAGTTCTCATGGTGGTATTAACGCCAGACACAGCGACGCAGGCCTGTGTATCGGGAGGAGTGTATCTAACTATTATTGTGACGCTTGGTGTTCTCGCGAGGCAGAAGATCGCTCGCCAAATGCTTACTACGCAATGATCTCACAAGATGTCTTGTTGAATTAAATTAAAAAATAATAAGGTGCGTAATGAAAATTTTAATCGTAGGTGGTGGGTTTGGAGGAGTAAAAGCTGCGCTTGAATTAGCCGGCGATACTCGAAACCAAATTACGCTCATAACGGATAAGCCGGTTTTTCAATATTATCCGGCATTGTTTAGTGCTGCTACTGGCCATAGTCATTTGCAGTCATGGGTGCCGCTCGAAACAATATTTGCTGATTATCCGCAGATTGATGTGGTGATTGATACTATTGAAACGATTGATTCAAAAGCTAAATCTGTCACGTCAGTTTCGGGTATGCACTATCATTACGAAACGTGCATATTAGCGCTCGGTTCAGTTACGACGTACTTTGGAATAGACGGTATTGAAACGTATGCCTACGGTATTAAGTCAGCTGCTGAGATTTATCGTTTGAAGCAACATATGTATGACGATATTGCCGAAAATAAGATTCTGGATAAGCGGTATGTCATCATTGGTGCTGGACCAACTGGTGTCGAGCTCGCGGCTGCTATGGGGTCGTATGTTGAGCGACTTTGCCAGCGGTACAAAGTTAAGGATCCGCAGATCACAATCGATCTTATCGAAGCGGCGCCTCGGGTTTTGCCACGAATGAGTAAGAAAGCTAGTCGCAAAGTGCACGCAAGACTCGAATCGCTGGGAGTGACAGTTCATCTCGGTAAGATGGTAGAGTCTGCAACTGCCACAAGCTTAACTGTGAGCGGCGAAACACTGGAAAGTCAGACGGTTATTTGGACATCTGGTGTGGCAAATAATCCATTCTATAAAGCTAATGAGGCAACCTTCACCTTTGCAAAAAACGGACGGATTGAAGTCGACGAGCACTTACTGGCAGCCCCAAATATTTATGTGATTGGCGACAACGCTTGCACGAAATTTGGCGGCTTGGCGCAAACCGCGCTTCGCGACGGCATATTCGTAGCTGATAACATCAAGCGTCAGCAGGACGGGAAATCACCTCGTTCGTACAAAGCTGTGATGCCACCTGTCGTCGTGCCGGTCGGTAAAAACTGGGCTATATTCGAGTACAAATTTATCACAATGAGTGGATGGCCAGCGGCTGTCATTAGAAGGGTGGCCGATTTTGTGGGATATTCAGATATATTGCCGTTCGGTCAAGCGCTTGGCGTTTGGAGAGCTGACAAAAGTGAAGAAAATGCTGTCAGCGAAAGTTATTAGCTACTTTTCGTAGCTCCCGCACACGTGTACAATTAAAAGACGTGAAATCATTACTTGTTGCGCTACGTTACGCGCAAAATCTGTGGCCGTATTATGTCGGTGTGTCAGTCGCCTCGCTTTTGGTTGCACTGACAGGACTAGCAATTCCTTTTGTTATCAAGAGTGCCACCGACTTGATGGTCAATACTATAAATGGTGGCGCAACTGACATCAGCGGCGCCGCGTGGCTCGCGTCGCTGCTTCTGTTGTTCGACGTGGCAGGAACGTTGATCCGCAATTATGGCGGCTATCTTGGTGACATGCTTGCGATTAAACTCCGGGTTCAATTATCGACGCGTTACTATGATCAGCTGCTCAGTTTACCGCAGAGCTATTACGATAGTGAATTGACTGGCACAATCATCAACCGCCTAAATCGTGCTATTACAGAAGTGACAAACTTTCTCAATATGTTTGCAAACAACTTCTTTTCGATGGTTTTGACTAGTATTCTCACGATTGGTATTGTGGCATTTTACTCGTGGCCACTTGCACTTTTGACACTGGCTCTATATCCGCTTTTCTTGTACTTAACAGGTCGAACAAGTAAAAAATGGCAACGACTGCAAAATACAAAAAATATCGAAACCGACATCGCGAGTGGACGTTTTGCTGAAGTTGTAACGCAGATTAAAATTGTAAAAAGTTATGTTCAAGAAAAATTAGAATACAATTACTTTCAAAAACGACTCAATAAAACTGTTAACTTGACTGACGAACAATCACGATACTGGCACAAAATGGATGTGGCGCGTGGAATGGTGCTCAGCGTTATCTTCTTTGCAATGTATCTCATTATTTTTCTACAAACCGTTCAAAAACAGTTTACTATTGGTGAAATGATTCTTCTTATAACGCTTTTAAATGGTATACGTATGCCGCTGTTTAGTCTCAGTTTTGTCATTGATCAATTTCAACGGGCTATTACCGGCAGTAGAGATTTTGTAATGGCAATGAGAATTGAACCAGAAATAAAAGATATACCCCATGCGACGCGATTAGCTGTGACCGAAGGCGCCATTTGCTACAGCGGAGTCGATTTTAGCTATACCAAGAAACAACGCGTTTTGCGAAACATCACACTTGATATTCCAGCTGGCGAGAAAATGGCGCTTGTTGGTGAAAGTGGTGAAGGCAAAACTACTGTGTCTAATCTTTTGATGCGACTGTACGAGCCAACCAAAGGAACTATTACCATTGATGGAAAAGACATTAGTTCGGTAACGCAGAAAAGCTTGCGGTCTAATATTGCAACAGTGTTTCAGGATCCGGCATTGTTTAGCGGTACAATACGAGAGAATATAACTTATGGCCAGCCGGGCATTAGCGACACGCAAATAAAAGAAGTCGCAAAGTCAGCCAATGCACACGACTTCATCGAGAAGTTAGAAAAAGGCTACGATAGTGAAATAGGCGAACGTGGAATTAAACTATCCGGCGGTCAGAAGCAGCGTATTGCAATAGCGCGAGCGATGCTCAAAAATGCTCCGATCTTGATCCTTGATGAAGCGACTAGTAGCCTTGATAGCCGTGCCGAGCAGCACGTGCAACATGCACTTGATAATCTTATGAAAGGTCGTACCACAATGATTATTGCGCATCGCCTTAGTACAATCGCCAGCGTCGACATGGTTGTCACACTGAAGAACGGCACGATTGACGAAGTTGGCACGCCGGCAGAATTGGCGCAGACTGATGGACTGTATGCGCAATTGCTTGCGCTACAAGCGGGCAGTACGGAAACTGCACGCAAAAAACTACGCACGTTCGAAATTAGTAGCTAATTTTGCTATACTAGAGTAAGTATATTCGCGAAAGTAAGGGAGACTATGGCAACACCAAAATCACAACGTATCGGTATCTGGGTCATTGCAGTAGTAATGATGGTTGGAACACTTGGCTCATTCGCCGTAATGGCGTTATCTAACCATAATGGCAAAATTGATCAAGCCAACCAACGCAAGCAATATGATGCACTTCAGAAACAACAGGAAGAATCAGGAAAAGCTGCTGCCGCGAGCTCGCAACCACTCGATGGGTACAAAGTAAAAAAATTTGATGCCGATGATGTCAAGACACTTCAGAAGAAAGTCTTAAAGCAGGGCGATGGCAAAAAAGTAAAGAAGACAGACACAATCAATGTCAGTTATTTCGGTTGGTTGCCTGACGGTACAATTTTTGATAGCTCGAAGAAAACTGGCAAGAACGTCCCGATTGACTTGCCTCTTAACGCAGTTATTCCTGGTTGGACAGAAGGATTAAGCGGCGAAAAAGTTGGCTCGACAGTCCAGTTAATCATCCCATCAGATAAGGCTTACGGACCACAAAGTCCTCCCGGAAGTATTATTCCAGCGAACACACCGCTTGGATTTACACTGACGATAAATAGCGCTAAGGCAACTGAAGCTGCGTCAGAAGGTCAATAATGAGCGAATCATCATCAAATATTCGTGATGTTGTGATGATTGGTGCGGGTCCAAGCGCATTGACGGCCGCAATATATACGACGCGCGAAGATATCGATACGGTCATTTATGAAAAAGGAGTGATTGGTGGGTTAGCCGCTATTACTGATAAAATCGATAATTATCCAGGATTTGCTGATGGAATCGAAGGTCTGAAGTTGTCAGAGCAACTTCAGGCTCAAGCAGAGCGCTTTGGTACAGAAATTGATTTCGGAGATATCAGCGCGATTCGTGACGATGGAGATGTAAAAACAGTCGTCGTCGATGGCAAAGAAGTAAGGGCTAAAACGGTCCTGATAGCGACGGGCAGTGACTATAATAAAATAGATGTACCGGGCGAGTCTGAATACTATGGCCGCGGTGTTCACTACTGCGCAACGTGTGACGGGGCATTTTACCGCAATAAGAAGTTAGCGGTTGTTGGCGGTGGTAACTCTGCGGTACAAGAAGCAATTTTTTTGACACGATTTACGACCCATATTGATCTCTTGGTGCGTAGTACGATAAAAGCCAGCGATGTTCTTCAAAAGGATTTACAAAAATATATTGATGATGGCAAGATAACCGTACACCTTCAAACTACGGTTGATGAAATAGTAGCAACTGACAATAAAGTTACGAGCGTTTCTGTCGTCGAAAATGGCATGAAGAATTCTATTGAAATTCACGGTGTGTTTATTTTTGTCGGGCTGAAGCCAAACACACAGTTTCTAGAAGGGAGCGGAGTTGAACTTGACGAGCAAGGCCTTATTAAGACAGATAAGCGTCTTGAGACAAGTGTGTCAGGAGTTTTTGCAAGCGGTGACGTTCGCAGTGGAGCAACGATGCAGATTGCGAGTGCAGCCGGTGAAGGTGCGACAGCAGCGATGAGTATTCGCGAGCATCTCGATGACATTAATCATCGGGCGAGTCAGCCATCTCAGCCATCGAACGTCTAAGAATATCTGGTCTATTTGTCACGATACCGCCAATGCCGAGTTGTGCTAATCTCCTCGCTGAATCTGGCCGGTCGACAGTATAGGCGTACATGAAAAGACCGGTTTTTGAAGCAATTTCGAGCGCTAAGCGATTCGTGTAGAGACGATGAAACCCAACAGCTGTAAGGTGAATCGAGCGGTGGTAGGCAATGAATAAAAATGGATTTTGGTTGTGTAGCAAACTAAGGTTCGCCTTGTCGCTCATTCGCCGCATAACACGTAGCTCGCTTCCTAGAAACGAGCTGACAATAATGTTGTCCCAGTCGTCATCACGTTTGATGTAGTTATTTTTGAGAAGTTCGCCTACGACTTTTGCCGTTCCACGTCCCTTCAATTCGATATTCAGTAAAATATTTCCAAAAAATTCATCAAGTACTGCGGCGAGCGTTACGATTGGCTCATCGCCCGTTTTTTCATCGAGCTGTTCAAGCGTAAGCGAGCTAACAATGGCAGCGCTTTTATGTGTTCGAAAAATGTGCCAGTCATGAACAACAACAGGAATATTATCCTTTGTAAGCCGGACATCAAATTCCAATATGTCTGCACCAGCATTGACGCCGGCACAGAGCGCTTCGAGTGTATTTTCACGAGCTAAGCCAGCAGCTCCACGATGTCCAATTATAAGCATAATTGTTTGTAGTATAGCAAATTTTGCTACAATAGTAACAGTAGTAAAGCGGAGGTAAGTATGGCTGATTTTAATAAAATTCTGACACCGGGAAATGTAGACGATGGAACAGTGAACGTTGTTATAGAAATACCAGCGGGAAGTAGTCACAAAATCGAATGGAATCGCGAGCTAGCTGTTATGCAGCTTGACCGAGTTGAGCCAGCGATATTCGCGAAGCCGACCAATTACGGCTTCATTCCACAAACCCTCGATGAGGATGGTGATGAGCTCGACGCATTAATTTTGACTGACGAGCCGCTTCCAACCGGAATTTTTCTCGAAGCTAAAATCATTGGGGTTATGAAATTTGAGGATGATGGTGAGATTGATGACAAAGTTGTAGTCGTGCCAGCAGATGACCGTAGTAATGGAAATTCGATCACGTCAATTGACGATTTGCCGAAGCAAAAAATTGATCAAATCACGCACCATTTCACGCACTATAAAGATCTAAAAAAGCCAGGCAGTACCATTGTTAAGGGCTGGGGTGACGTGACTGAGGCTACTGCTATCGTACACCAGGCGATTGAGCGTTGGAGCGAAAAAGTGTAACGACCTTTATATGAAAAGCCCGACCGCCGACGCGAGCCGTAGCTCGTCGTCGTAGGTCGGGATCCCTTTCAAGGTGGACGACTCGTGAAGCTATTTATTTAGCTGTTGATGACAACAATTGCAGCGATTATCACTGCAACGAGTGTCAATGTAGCTAACCACATCTTGACTTTTACTCTTAAGCTAGCGTTGCCGTTGATCCAATCATCGAAGTTCTTGTTCAGCTCACTAAAACCCATTGTTGCGTCCTTTGATCGGGAATTGTAGCGCTTTGCTACAATTTATTTATACCACAATTATGTAATAAAAGCTAATACTAGCTGCGCGGCTTACGCGATGCTTTATCGCGGACGATAGCTGCAGCTGAGCTAATGTTTTCAATTAATCCAAGTTTTTTGAGCTGATTTCTCAGTTTGCCCTTTGCGTGCGATGTCGTGACTAGATCTTGCCACGCTTGCTTCGGTTGTGACAACTTGCGGGTGACGACTTCAACGATGTCGCCATTGTGCAGTGGTTTATCGAACGGATGGATGCTGCCATTAACCCGAAAACTGTACGCATGTTTTCCGATATCACTGTGCACCATGTAGGCAAAATCCAGCGGCAGAGCATGCTCGGGCAGATTGTATATATCGCCCTTGGGTGAGTAGACAAAGATACGACTACCAAACAAATCAATCGTCAGCTGATCACGACTAATCTCTTCATTTTTTCCGAGGCGATCAGCAATTTCTTGAAGTTGGTAAATCCACTGATCTTGCGTTGGCAACTTTCCGGACTGATTTTTATGCTTTATATAATTATTGCTTGACTTAAGTTCGTGATAATGAAAACTTGCTGCGAGACCGCGCTCAGCAAATTCGTGCATTTCTCGGCTTCGTATTTGAAATTCAACAATTTGTTCGTTGGGCGTCAGCACTGTGGTGTGAAGACTCTGATAGCCATTCGTTTTTGGAACCGCGATGTAATCTTTTATACGAGCGAGCATCGGTTGATACATGCTGTGAAGAATACCGAGCACTTTGTAGCAATCGTCTTTATTTTCGACAACCACGCGAAGTGCCATGAGGTCATAAATATCATCGATGTTGCCATCAACTTTTTTGAGCTTTTTGTGCAAGCTATAAATACTTTTAACGCGGCCGTTGATTTCACTATCGATATTTTCTTTTTTCAACCGTTCTTCGACAGCCATTCGCACCGCACCGAGTTTTCGGGTACTTTTCCCGAGACGCTTTTTCATCATCGCCTGAACGTGAGTAAACTCCTTTTTATCAAGATAAAAAAAAGCAAGTTCTTCAATTTCCATGCGAACGCGACCCATGCCAAGTCGGTCCGCCATCGGCGCAAATACATCAAGACTTTCTCGAGCAATTTTAATTTGCTTCGCACGTGACATGTGCTGCAACGTCTGAAGATTGTGCAGCCGGTCGGCTAATTTAATAATAACAACCCGAATGTCGTGCGATACCGCGACTAAAAGTTTTGATAAATTGTCAGTGGTTTGCGGTAAATAACTATCAAGATCACGCATACCGGATCTCGCTTGCGAAACTTTAGTGACGCCATCGACCAGAAATGCAACGTCTCTCCCGAACAAGGTTTCGATTTGGTCAAGTGTCGCATCAGTATCTTCGACTGTATCGTGCAATACTCCAGCTAGAACTGTATCGTTGTCCATGCCCCAATCGATGAGCGTTGAAGCGACACTGAGCGGATGGATAATATATGGATCGCCGCTCTTTCTCAGTTGGCCATCATGATGAGCCGATGCGAAGTCGATAGCGCTTTCTAGCTCTATCAATTCTGTATCTTCGTAAAACGGCCGTGCCTGTGTTAGCACCTGTCTTTTCTTCATACAGCCAGTATAATCCAAGCTAGAATAATTTTACAGAACCCGGTGTGCCGTTATATAGTATTAATCAATGCTAACGCTTAAGAATTTATGACGAAGAGGAGTGGGAATGAGCCAGATAAATGTAGGAATTAACGGTTTTGGACGAATTGGACGAAACGCTTTTAAGATCGCTTTCGAGCGCAGTGATATCACTATCGTTGCAATTAATGATTTAACTGATACAAAAACTTTAGCGCACCTTCTGAAATACGACTCATCATATGGCACGTATCAACACGATGTTAGTTTTGACGACACACACATTACAGTCGGCGGAAAGCGAATTGCGATTCTTTCAGAAAAAGATCCGGCGAATTTGCCGTGGGGCGAGCTACATGTCGATGTGGTGATTGAGAGTACTGGGTTCTTCGTTGATCCAGCAAAGGCGAGAGCGCATATTGATGCTGGCGCGCGAAAAGTTGTGTTGTCAGCTCCGGCAAAAGGTGATGGTGCGGATACGATCGTGCTTGGTGTTAATGAGGACAAGATCGAAAATTCAAGTGATATTTTGAGCAATGCCAGCTGCACAACAAACTGCATCACGCCAGTTATGGCGGTGCTCGAGGGGCATTTCGGTATCGAGAAAGCCCTAATGACGACGATTCATAGCTACACTGCAAGTCAAAAGTTGCAAGATGCGCCAGCCAAAGATTTGCGTGAAGCACGCGCTGCGGCTGAAAACATTGTCCCAACAACTACTGGCGCAAGCATTGCCGCAGCGAAAGCTTTGCCGGCGCTCGAGGGTGTCTTTGGCGGGCTGAGCGTTCGTGTTCCTACGCCAGTTGTTAGTATGAGCGATTTCTCGGTTTTATTAAAACGAGACACGACAATCGAAGAACTGCAGCAAACGTTTCGTGACGCGGCGAAGCAGCCGTTTTACCAAGGAATTCTTGATGTTACAGAAGAAGAGCTGGTGTCGACTGATTTCAAGGGAAATAGTCACAGCGCGATTGTCGATTTAAAGCTGACGAATGTTGTGGGCGGGAATCTTGTGAAGGTTGTAGCGTGGTACGACAACGAATGGGGCTACAGTAATCGTCTTGTTGAGCTTGTCGCGGATGCCGGAAAAACATTGCAAGTGAAATAATAAGTTTTCTTTAGAAACTGAGATGGGGTGAGAAGAAATGAATCTTCTCACCCCGTTGCAACTCAGCTGCTGTTGGTCTCGACTCGTTGTCGAAGGAAGTATGGGAGTACAATTTACATCAACAGATAGTCGTTTTTTAGTCAAAAAATCATTTTTGCATAACAGCTTTACAGTGTAATCAATTCCGCTTATACTTGAATCATGACAATTTACCTCGGCGCAGACCATAATGGTTTTGTTTTAAAAGAAAAAGTTTTTGCCTACCTTTCGAAGCGAGGTTTTGCTGTAGAAGATGTAGGTGGACGCGAGCTAGATCCTAACGATGATTTTCCAGAATTCGCGCACATGGCTGCAATGCGAATCATCGGCGATAACGACAAAGATCCGCGCGCAATTTTGCTTTGTGGTGGTGGGCAAGGTATGGCCATGGCTGCCAACCGATTCCGTGGCATCCGAGCGAGCGTTGTGTGGGACGAAAAAGAAGCAAGCATTACACGAAATGACAACGACAGCAACGTATTGTGCCTCCCGGCGCGAGTGCTTGATAACAACGAGAACGAGTGGCAAAATATCGTCGACACATGGCTTTCGACGCCGTTTGCTGGTGCGGTTCGGTATAAGCGGCGCAATGCGCAGATTGATGAGCTATAGATGAGTATCGTTGCACCAGCTATCACTGAAGGATTAGATACATACAAAAGCGAAGTTGAGCGTTATCAAGGCTTTGCAGAGCGCGTGCATATTGATGTTTGTGATGGCGAATTTTCTCCAACGTTCACAGTCATGCCGCAACAACTATGGTGGCCACAAACATGGGTTGTCGATTTGCATATGATGGTTGCCCGGCCGAGTGAGCATGTTCAGAAGCTTATTGAACTGATGCCTCATTTAGTGATATTGCATTCGGAGGTTAACGAAGATTTGGTGCCGACGGTTCGTCAGTTGAAAGCGGCAGGCATAAAAGTCGGTGTAGCACTTTTGCGCTCAACTGTCCCAAGTTCAGCGGAGCAAGCTATTCTCGAAGCCGATCACGTCATGATTTTCAGTGGCGAATTGGGGCGTCACGGCGGTATCGCCAGCATGATGCAACTTGAAAAAGTACGACTCATTCGTGATATTAAAGCTAATGTTGAAATCGGCTGGGATGGAGGCATCACTAAAGAAAACAGCTATAGTATTGCTCAAGGCGGCGTTGATGTTTTGAACGTCGGTGGAGCCTTGTCGAACGCAGAAGATCCACAAAGTGTTTATGCTACACTGATAAACGAAACCAATAAACGCGGAATTATCTAAAATTTGAGAGGCATGAGTGTGAGCGAGCAGTTAACAATTACGCAACTACAGAAAAAGGCCAACGATGTCCGCCAAGATATTGTGACGATGCTAGAGCACGCGAAAAGCGGCCACAGTGCTGGTCCGTTGGGCATGGCCGATATTGTTACAGCGTTATACTTTAATGTCATGAAAAATGACCCAGAACAGCCCGAGTGGTCGGAGCGAGATGTATTTTTCTTAAGTAATGGACACACGGTTCCAGTGCAATACGCTGTTATGGCTGAGCGCGGGTATTTTCCTATAGAAGAATTGTCGACATTACGTCAATTTGGAAGTCGCCTGCAAGGCCACCCCGAGCGTACCAAGCTTCACGGACTTGAAAACACAAGCGGCCCTCTCGGAAGTGGGTTAAGTCAGGCTGCTGGTTACGCCTATAGTTTGCAATATCTTGATGACGAGAAGCACCGCTTTGTCTACGCTGTAACGGGCGATGGTGAGCTAAACGAGGGCAACATTTGGGAAGCTGCGATGTTTGCCGGTAAATATAAATTATCTCAATTGATTGTGTTTATCGATCGCAACAATATACAAATAGATGGCTCAACCGACGACGTGATGCCGCTTGAAGATTTGCGTGGCAAATGGCAAAGTTTCGGCTGGCACGTTCAGGAAATCGATGGACATAATATGGAAAGTATTATTGACGCAGCTTCGATGGCACGTGCAATTACAACCAAGCCGAGCATCATTATTTCACACACCATTCCAGGTAAGGGTGTTGATTTTATGGAGTATGACTTCAAGTGGCACGGTATGCCGCCAAATAGCGAGCAGGCCAAGCAGGCGTTAAAAAAATTACGAACCCTTGATGGAAAGATTAGTCCTGGAGATTTAGCATAATGACCAATTTTCACATTGATGAACGAATTTACGGGGAACCCGAAACAGACGCCACTCGGGCGGGATTTGGTCGTGGGTTGACGGCTTCAGGTAGAGATGACGAAAATATTGTTGCGTTGTGTGCTGATCTCACCGACAGTACGAAGATGAGCGATTTCAAAGAAGCGTTTCCAGAGCGCTACATTGAAGTTGGGGTAGCAGAACAAAATCTCGTGACTGTTGCAAGTGGTTTAGCTCGAGCCGGAAAAATCCCATTCACAAGTAGCTACGCTGCATTTAATCCAGGCCGTAACTGGGAGCAAATTCGAACGACAATCTGCCTGAACGATCAGCCGGTTAAAATTATTGGTTCGCATGCTGGGCTTTTTACTGGACCAGATGGCGCAACACACCAAATGCTTGAAGACATAACATTGATGCGCGTTTTGCCAAATATGGTTGTTATTGCGCCTGGTGACAGTATCGAAGCTGAAAAAGCGACACGAGCAATTGCAAAAAACAACAAGCCGAGTTATCTGCGATTGGCGCGTGAAGCGACACCAATCTTTAGCACTGACAAATCACCGTTTGAAATTGGTAAAGCTTACGTGCTTCACGAAGGCCACGACGTAACACTACTCGGAACTGGCACGATGACGGCTCCGCTACTCAAGGTAGCTCAAATGTTAGCCCAGCATAACGTTCATGCAGAAGTTGTGCATGTACCAACGATCAAGCCGCTCGATGATGAGACAATTTTGAAAAGTGTCAGAAAAACTGGTCGTGCAATCACAGCAGAAGAGGCGCAAGTTAAAGGTGGCTTTGGTGGAGCGGTCGCGGAGTTATTGTCTGAACAGTTACCAACACCGTTATTAAGACTTGGTATGAATGATCGTTTCGGTGAAAGTGGTAGTCCTAAGGAATTGTTTGCACACTTCGAGCTCGATGAATCGACCATTACTAAGCGCATCCAAAGCTTTCTTGAGAAGACGCCGCGGTACCACCAAGAATATTAGCTAATGTATATAAAACGGAGAATGATATGAGCCTATCAATTAAACAAATTCGCGATAATACCGTCCGAGCTCGCCACTTGATGCAGCGTAGTCGTTCACAAGGATTCGCCGTCGGAGCGTTTAATATTGATAATCAAGAAACACTCATCGCGATTGCGCAGGCGGCTCAGAAGCTTAACGCGCCGGTCCTTGTTGAAGTAAGTGAAGGTGAAGTTAAAGCACTAGGGCTCGAAAACATTCGAGATATGGTCGATAACTATCGAGCTGAATATGGCATAGAAGTGTACTTGAATCTTGACCACAGTCCAACTGTCGAATCATGCAAACGCGCCATTGACGCTGGATTTGAATTTATTCATATTGATATATCGCAAGCAAATCATGACGCCAGCACTGAAGAGATCGTAGAAATAACGAAAGAAGTTGTAGAGTACGCGCGTTTCACTGGTGCACTTGTTGAAAGTGAGCCGCACTACTTTGGCGGATCGTCAAACGTCCACGATGAAGCGATTGATTATGGCGAGATCAAAAAAACATTCTCTTCACCAGACGGCGCGAAAAGCTTTGTCGATGCGACCGGCATAGACACGTTTGCAGCAGCGATTGGTAATCTTCACGGAAAATATCCAGTTCCAAAAGAACTCGATCTTGAACTTTTGCAATCGATTCGCGATGCGATTCCATGTCAGATTAGCTTACACGGCGGAAGTGGCACGCCACTGCACTACTTTGAAGATGCTGCTCGAATTGGTGTCAGTAAGATAAATATCAATAGTGACATGCGCTACGCGTTCCGTAAGACTCTCGAAAAGGTTTTAGCCGAAAATCCAAATGAATATGCCGTAGTTAAACTGATGCCCGAAGTGTATGCAGCTGTTCAAGTTGTTGTCGAAGAAAAGATTCACGCCTTTGGCAGCGCTGGTAAGGCAGTCGTCTAGTCGTGGCGCAGCAAAGAATATTAGCTATTGGTAAAGCTACGCAGGACGTTTTTCTTTCAAGCGAAGAATTCGACCCGCATATTGAAGGAAAAGTTGCCTACACGCACCTTCCACTTGGCGTAAAAATGGAAGTGAGTGACGTGGTATTTGCGACAGGTGGGAACGCAAGCAACGTCGCCGTCACGATGGCACGTCAAGGATTTGAGGTTGAATACATGTGGCCGCTTGGACATGACCCAGCTTCGGAAACGATTATTCGAGATCTTGATAATGAAGGAATTGCAACGCACAATGTGGTGCGCGACGGCAAGTACCGCGCGGGATACTCGACAATTTTGATTGCTACAAACGGCGAGCGAACGATTATGAATAATCGCGGTGTTTCAACGGATAAAAAAGGCAAAGATATTAACTTCGCGGCTATCAAAGACGCGGACTGGGTATACCCAACCTCACTCGCCAATGGTGGCTTAGAGCTGCTTCGTAAAATCGTCGACACAGCTGAAGCTCACAATGTTAAAGTGATGCTTAACCCGGCTGGACCCGAGCTATCTGAGCCAGCCAAGCTAAAGTCATTACTCGAAAGCGTAGACGTTTTGTGCGTAAATAGAGAAGAGATGAAGATGCTTGTCGAAGGTGATTCGTTGGAAGAGCTTGTACGGCACGCGTTGAACTATGTTGATGTAGCGATCGTTAGTGACGGGCCAAACGGTGTCGTAGCGAGTGATGGAAAGACAATTGTGCGAGCCGGAATGTATGAAGATGTTGAAGTGATTGACAGAACTGGTGCTGGTGACGCATTTGCTTCGGGATTTTTAAGTCAATGGGCGCATGGCAAGAGTTTGAAAGAATCGATTGTTTTTGCTAGCGCAAATTCAACCTCAGTCGTCACAAAAGTTGGTGCAAAAGCGGGAATTCTCCACAAAGACGCGGTACTTCATAACATGCCAGTAACAGAAAAGGAAATTTAATATGAGCCGAACCATTAAACAATTGCTACGGAACGATGAGCCATTATTCATGCAATCACTGCACCTACTTGAGAAAAGTTCGGGCGATGCAAGTATCGATGTGCGGTTAATTGCTGACATAACGCATTCGGCGCATATCATTATGCGCCAACTTGGCTTGAGTACTCAGGATACGACACCAGAAGAATTGTACAATGCCTTAAAAGCAAGCGTACGTTCCGGTCTCGCCGATAGCATTCTTGAAGATAGCGACTACGTCCTTCTTGTACTAGATAATAAAACTATTTCATTTAATATGATCGATGTTGTTGAAAATTCACATCATGATTTGCCACTGGATAAGCGAAAAACCGAGAGTGCTGAACGATCGCTTCGTGGCGAACTTGTCCAGCGTTATTATGAAAATCCTCAAACTCATAAAGACACAGTGATTCAACTGGGTAAAGACGCCGGACTTTTTGATGAAAATGATACCGAAGATTCAATCAGCAAACGTACTACCAAATTTGATGACACATCCAAGCCCTACATTCTGGCCGTTGGTGACATCTTTACTGACGCATTTATTCAACTTCGTCAAGACGAAGCCAGAATTGATACTGACCAAGATGGTAGCAAGCGGCTCAGTATGCCATTTGGTTCAAAACCACCATATGAGCGAGTCGACATCGTTGAGGCGGTTGGACCATCACCGAACGCCGCGGTGTCGTTTAGCCGACTTGGTATTGAGACGGGGTTAGTGTCTTTCTTGGGCGATGATAAGGCCGGTGCAGATAGTCTTCGTTACTTGAAGAAGCAGGCAGTAGATACGAAGATGATTTCTATTCAAGCTGGTATGAATTCAAACTATTATTACGTGTTGCGGTACGGCAGTGACAGAACTATTTTGGTCAAGAACGAAGATTATTCCTATAAATGGAACGAGCCCCGTCGTACGCCGGATTGGATATACTTGTCTCTTTTAAGTGATCAGTCGTGGCAGCTACATCAGGATATGCTTGCATACATTACGCGCAATCCGGATATAAAGCTCGCTTTTCAGCCCGGGACATTCCATTTCAAATGGGGTGTCGAAAAGCTAAAAGAGTTTTACGAGCGTAGCTACATTATAGTGTTGAATCGTGAAGAAGCCGTTGATGTAACGGGTAGGTCGTACGAATCAATTAGCGGTTTGGCGGAAGGACTACATCAACTTGGTCCAAAAATTGTTGTTATTACGGACGGTCCGAACGGGTCATATGCGTCTTATGGAGACAAGCTGTACAATGTGCCAAATTATCCCGACCCAGGACCACCACTAGACAGAACTGGCGCTGGAGACGCATTTGCTTCAACAATTGTTGCAGCATTAGCTGACGGTAAATCTATCGAGACAGCGCTATCGTGGGCCCCGATTAACAGTATGAATGTTGTTCAAAAGTTAGGCGCACAAGCAGGGCTATTGAATAAAGAGCAGTTGTTACGTTATCTGGCGAAAGCACCGGAAGATTATAAGGTAAAGGAAATAAAATGAGATATCAAATCTGCGTATCGGGCGCCGCGAGTGGAGACACAGTTAGATCATCACATGCTTTAGCGTTCGAACTTGGCAAAGCTATCGCTGAAGAAGGTAAAACGCTGCTAACTGGCGCAACGGTTGGCCTACCACACTATGCTGCTTCAGGATTTGTCAGCGTTCCTGATTCGCATGGTGTTTCGGTAGGATTCTCGCCTGCTTCATCGTTTCGCGAACATGTGGCAACTTATCGACTTCCAACGAAAGAGTTTGATTACATTAATTTTACGGGTATGGAATACGTTGGCCGGGATGTTCATCTCGTTAGAAGCTGCGACGGGATGGTGACTGTTGGTGGACGAATGGGTAGTTTGCACGAATTGTCGACTGCGCTTGAAAGTCGTAAAGTATGTGGCGTACTTTTGGGAAGCGGTGGGCTCGCTGACTACACGCCAACGCTACTCGACCACATTGAAGCTCCAGGAAGCCGCGAGATTATTTATGATACAAATCCAAAGCGTTTGATTAAAAAAGTCATCGAAGCGCTCGATAAAAAATATGGAGACTTCGAGCATGATGGAACTGATGACCATGTTAGTGAACGACGCGCGGGTCGCGGATAATCCAAGTAAGATGTTTGGACAGCTGTAATGACACAAAATTGGAAACAAAGAGGTGACGCAACAACACTGCTATTCGCTGTTTTGACAATTGGACTTATCGCTGCGGTAGGCGTTATTTTTTATCAAAGTTACTCATCACAAAAATCTGAACAAGCTAGGAATGACGCTAAGAATTCTCAAAAAATAGATAAAGATCCTACGATAACGACTGATGCTGCATTTAGTAGTACAATTTATCAGCTTGATCATCCGGCAAGCTGGACGGTAACAACGGCCAAAAAAACCATATCTAACCAGGGTGGTACCGTGATATCTATTGTTAATTCTGATAAAACCATGCGAGTCGAATTAAATGTGTCTGAAGTAGACCAGCCCGTTAAGTGTGATCAGACGCCCGGCCTTAAAGTGAAAATGTATGATGTGTCTTCGCAGCCTGTTGTGACAAAGCTGGGCAAATCGGCGTTATACTTGGTGGCAGCAATTTACGACCATGCGGAGAGTGGCTATGACTACGCAGTTGGCTTGACCCCAGACAATGGCGCTAGCCATGCGGACGTTGGCGATCCACGCTGTAACGTCGATCAGATAGGACGCGTTTCGAATGTTTTACGTGACAAAGAAACAAATGAATTACTTACTCCAACTATCGATGCCAGGATTGTTTTTACAAAATTACGAGAAGCGCCAAAAGCTGCTTCGTACGATATTCAAGGAATAAAAAAATATCTTGAGTCTGATGATTATGCAACTGCCACATCAATCATCGAATCCGCACGTACAAAGTAGTATACTGGAGGAATGGCTCAAAAGTTCCATCTTAAGACGGACTACCAGCCGACAGGTGATCAGCCGTCGGCCATTGCTCAGTTGGTAAAGGGCTTAGAGGACGGCGAGCGCGAGCAGACACTGCTTGGTGTGACTGGTTCCGGTAAGACCTTTACAATGGCAAATATTATTGAAAATCGCCAAGCTCCAACGCTCGTTCTGGCGCACAACAAGACACTAGCGGCGCAATTGTATAGCGAATTTAAATCTTTTTTTCCTGAAAATGAAGTACATTACTTTGTCAGCTACTTCGACTATTATCAGCCGGAAGCATACATTAGTAGCAGCGACACGTATATCGAAAAAGATAGCCGAATTAATGATGAAATTGATCGGCTGCGACACGCTGCCACAAAAGCACTCCTCACCCGTCGCGATACGATAATTGTTGCAAGTGTAAGTTGTATCTACGGTATTGGTTCACCCGATGATTATCAGGAAATGTCGTTAGACATCAAAAAAGGCGAGCGCCGCCAGCAAGACAAGCTCATTCGTCATTTAACCGACATTCAGTATCAGCGTAACGATATAGATTTTCATCGTGGCACATTTCGCGTCAAGGGCGATGTGATTGATGTCTTTCCAGCAGGGAGTGATCTAGCATATCGTATTGAATTTTTTGGTGATGAGGTCGATAGGATTACTCAGATTGATCCGTTGACTGGCGAAATTTTAGGTGAACCAGCTAGTGTCTCTGTATTCCCAAGCAGCCACTACGTTACACCGAAACAAAAGCTTGAAGGCGCAATTGCGAACATTAAGAAAGAATTTACTGAACGAGTCGAATGGTATGAGAAGCACGATAAATTTCTCGAAGCGCAACGTCTATCGCAGCGTACGAAATATGATATTGAAATGCTCGAAGAGACGGGTTTTGTTAAGGGGATTGAGAACTATAGCCGTTACCTGACGAATCGTGAACCGGGTGAGCAGCCTGCAACACTCCTAGACTATTTTCCAGATGATTTTTTGCTGATGGTCGATGAGAGTCATCAATCATTGCCTCAAGTGCGCGGTATGTATAATGGCGATCGCGCGCGCAAGGAGGTGTTGGTGGAGCACGGTTTTCGCTTGCCGTCAGCGTTAGATAATCGACCGTTAACGTTTACTGAATTCGACACACATATTCATCAAGCCGTCTTTGTTTCGGCGACACCGGGTGACTATGAGCTCGCTCATAGTCCAGAACCCGCTCAGCAAATTATCCGACCGACAGGGTTGCTTGATCCAGAAATAATTATCCGACCGACGAATGGCCAAATTGATGATTTAATTGCAGAAATTAAGCAGCGCACGGATGCTAACCAGCGCGTACTTGTTACGACATTGACCAAGCGTATGTCGGAGGACTTGACAAATTATCTTCTCGAACTTGATATCAAAACATCTTATATTCACAGCGAAGTTGACACGTTGGAGCGTGGTGACATTCTAAGAGATTTACGACTTGGAGTGTATGACGTGCTAGTTGGAATCAATTTGCTGCGTGAGGGACTCGATCTTCCAGAAGTGAGTTTGGTAGTGATTATGGACGCCGATAAAGAAGGGTTTCTGCGCTCAGAAAGCGCACTTATCCAAACGATTGGAAGAGCGGCACGGCACCAAGATGGTCAGGTCATTATGTACGCGGACTCAATAACGCGGTCGATGCAGGCGGCCATCGACGAAACAAATCGCCGCCGCGACATTCAAGAGGCATATAACACAAAGCACAATATTACTCCGACAAGTATCGCAAAAGCAATCGATGAAGGCCTGCGAGCAATTATTCCTGATAAGGAAAAGGGTAAGCCGAAGAAACTCGATTTAAAGAAAATTCCAAAAGATGAGTATGCATCGCTTGTCAAAGAATTGTCTGGGCAAATGGAACTCGCAAGTGCCAACCTTGAATTTGAAAAAGCTGCTGAAATCCGTGATCAAATTGCAGATATTAAAGCAAAAATGTAATGGCAATCCGTGCGCTCAGCTGGAATATTGAAGGACGCTTAGGCCCGGTCACTCGGCAGGGCCGTGGATCGCCAAAACAAATTGTTGACGCAATAAAGCGGCTCGACGCGGACGTAGTATTTTTGCCGGAGGCGACAATCGATGGTGTTGCTGACAATAGTGTTGATGAACAGCTCGAATCTTTTGGGTATAGTATACACGAGGTGAGCTACGATGACTTCGGGTCGCGCCCGTATGATGATGAGACAGCACCTACGATGCGGTTTTTGTCGCGCTTGGCCGTGTCGAATTTTCAAGTGCATCGATACGGTGATATACGCTCAATGATCGCGCTGACTGTTGAAGATCCTGATACTCAACTAGCTATTCAACTCTTTGGTACGCATCTCGATGATCGGAGTCGAAAAAATAGATTGAAGCAAATACCCGAGCTCGCGTCCGCAATAGGAGACTCGCAAGATACGCCATTTATATTAGGTGACTTGAACGAAATGTCGCATAGCGATATTCGGTCACGATTGCTTAGTAATCCTATTACAAAGACTGCAATTCGTCTCACAACCTGGGGTTTGACTGGTTATACGTTGCGTAGATTATCCGAAATGGCAGATGGGACTGCGCTTCGGCAACTCGAGCAGCTAACCGGTCTCAGGAGTGTCGATAGCAAGCACCGAGCAACGGTCACCGCGAAAAGCCGTGATCGCCCGCAATTTCCGAGTGTGCCACTGTTTCAAATTGATCACATGCTAGCGGGTCAAGGTGTGACTGTCGAAAATTTTACAGTACATTCCGACAATGGATCAGATCATCGAGCGTTATCGGCTACGCTTTACCTTACTGAAGGCTAGACAAATCGAAACCGCTATGCTATAGTTATTACATTGCATTCGGACTAGAATGTCGAGCCTCTTTCAAAGATATGCGCCTGTGACACTTAAATAATTGCGCTGCCACCGAAATATCCTCTCGCTGTTCTCATAAAAACTACGCTTGTTTTTATTAAGACTGCAAACAGCACCAACTAAACAGCTATACGAAAGGATTATTTTTTATGGCCTATCAACAAACACGACGCCGTCCAAGCGGCGGAAACTTCAATCGTAGCGGAGGTGGCGGTGGACGACGCGGCGGCGGTAACCGTGGCCCAGCAAAAAAGTACATTCACCCTTCGAAGTTTATCAACAAAGCGGTGTCAAAGCAGGACGAAGTTATTTATGAGCCAACGCATAAATTCGCTGATTTTCCATTTGGTGCTCAGTTGCATCATAACGTCGCAAACAAAGGCTACGTTACGCCAAGTGCGATTCAGGATCAAGCAATCCCGCATATCATCGAAGGTAAAGATGTCATAGGACTTGCAAACACTGGTACCGGCAAGACTGCAGCATTTTTGCTACCTATTATTGAACGTCAGAGTGGTATTACGCTTCGACCAAGCGTTTTGGTTGTTGCGCCGACGCGTGAGCTTGCTCAACAAATCGATGAACAGTTCCGCGAATTTAGCAAAGGTCTCAATCTTTACTCAACGTTGATTGTTGGTGGCGTGAACATCGATCGCCAGATTCGTGATTTGAAGCGACGGCCACACGTTATCATTGGAACGCCTGGTCGCCTCAAAGATTTGATGAACCGTCACGTTTTGCAGCTCAAGAATATGACGACACTCGTGCTCGATGAAGCCGACCGCATGCTTGATATGGGCTTTTTGCCAGATATTCGTGCAATCGTTGGTGAGATGCCACGAGAACGACAAACGCTGTTCTTTAGTGCTACAATTACTCCGGAAATTTCGGCACTCGTTAGTACTTTCTTGAACGATCCCGTAACGGTATCGGTTCGTACTTCAGAAACTGCCGATCATGTCGAGCAAGATGTGATTGAAACGCGTGATAAAACTCACAAGATTGAAGTTCTGACTGACATGCTGCGCGGTGAAGATTACGGAAAAGTCCTCGTCTTCGGCGAAACGAAATTTGGCGTGCAGCGCTTAAGCGATCACCTAGATAACAGCGGCATTCCTTCTGCTGCAATCCACGGCAACAAAAACCAGTCACAACGTCAACGTGCATTGAAGCAGTTTAAAGACGAACGAGTGAAAGTTTTGGTCGCTACGGATGTTGCGGCGCGTGGTCTCGATATTCCAAACGTTAGCCACGTTATTAACTTCGATACACCGCAGACTTATGAAGATTACATTCACCGCATAGGTCGAACAGGCCGAGGTGGCGCCAGTGGACGCGCTCATACGTTTATCGATCAACGATAAATATACTCCACATTTTCTGAGCTAAAACCTCTGCCATAGCGGCAGAGGTTTTAGTATAATATTGTCATTGAGGTGTATAGTAAATTTATGAGTCAAAACATGGTGGAAATTAAGAATTTAAAAAAGCGCTACGACGGCAAATATGTCGTTAATGGCGTGTCGTTTTCAGTTAAAAAAGGCGAAATTTTTGGAATCTTAGGGCCGAATGGCGCGGGTAAAACAACGACACTTGAAATGGTGGAAACACTTCGTCAAATTGATGGAGGGTCTGCAATTATTGATGGAATTGACGTTGCGAATAATCCTCAAAAAATTAAATATATTATTGGCGTCCAGCCACAAAGTCCAGCCTTTCAAGACAAAACGAAGGTACGCGAAGTCGTTGAACTTTTCGCGGCTGCCTATGGCAAAAAAGTTGATGTGATGCAATTCTTGCGCGATGTCGGACTAGAAGACAAAGCTAACAGCTACGTCGAAGCGCTTTCTGGAGGTCAGAAGCAAAGGCTCAGCATTACGACCGCGCTTGTTCATGGACCAAAAGTTTTTTTTCTTGACGAGCCAACCACCGGACTTGATCCGCAGGCACGACGTAATCTCTGGGATTTGATTGAGCAAGTTCGTCGTAGAGGCATTAGCGTAGTTATGACGACGCATTACATGGATGAAGCAGAGCGATTGTGTGATCGAATTGCGGTCATGGATAATGGCAAAATCGTCGCAACCGACACGCCAAAGAACTTGATAAAACAACTACTGAGCCGTGGCTTTAAAAAAACACAGCACGTTGAGCAAGCGAACCTCGAAGACGTGTTTATAGACTTAACAGGTAAAGAGCTGAGGGAAGATTAGATGAAACAATCATTATTTATTGTCACAACTTTTGTCAAAATAAATACCAGACGTTTTTTTCGCGATAAGTTGGCCATATTTTTTACGATTGGCTTCCCGTTGATATTTTTATTTGTGTTTGGTGGACTAAATAGCGGCGGCGGCGATGCGTCATTTCGCGTGGCAGTTATCAATGAATCGACGAGCTCCCTCGCTAAGGATTTTACAGCTAAGGCTAACGCCGAGGGCTCTGTCTTGAAAGTCAACAAAGATACGTCAACACTTTATCAAGCCAAGGAAAAAATGGCTCGTTCAGAGCTAGACGCGACTATTGTGCTCCCGAAAACTTTCGGTGAAACAGAGCGAGGCGACAAAACAGCCACCGGACAGGCCACGATTTACTATACGCAGAATAATCAACAATCGGCGCAGGCACTTGAAGGTATTCTTCAGTCTAGTTTTAAAGAACTGAACGCGCAACTTGTTAAAAACAACACGCCGTTTTCTGTCAAGAGTGAGCAAATTAATGAGAAAAGCTTGTCTGCTTTCGATTACACATTCGCTGGCCTGCTGGGTTTCGCTATCATTGGCCAAGGTATTTTTGGTCCAGTTAATATTTTTCCAGAACTCAAGAAAATGGGAATATTGCGCAGGCTGAGTACGACGCCGCTAAAAGTATGGCAATACTTTTTAGCGACTATGCTTTCTCAGGCAACAATCGGTATTGTCTCGATGGTCGTTTTATTTACAGTGGCCATTACAGTATTTCATCTGGAAGTTGTAGGAAATTATATCGAGCTTGCGCTGTTTATCGTATTCGGAATTATGATGATTCTAGGTATAGGTCTAGCGCTTGGCGGTTGGGCGAAAAATGAAAGACAAGCTGCGCCACTGTCGAACATTATTGTGTTTCCGATGTTGTTTTTGTCTGGTACGTTTTTCCCGCGTTTTGCAATGCCGGAATGGCTCCAGGATATTTCGACTTTCTTGCCATTGACGCCGGTCATCGACGGCATTCGATTAATTGCTACGGAGGGCAAACACCTCATTGATATCGGACCGCAACTTGGTCTGATGGTGGTGTGGATGGTTGTGATTTACGCAATTGCCTTTAAAGTTTTTCGCTGGGAATAGTATTCTATACAAGATTGCCGTGTTTGTGGAGCGGTGAAATGATACAATTAGTAAATGAGAAAAATTACTCAAGAAGATGTCCATAGCCTTTCAGCCTTGAGTGGGCTGAAGCTGTCTGACGATGAAATTACAGCCATGACAGATGATATCGATAACATTGTACGCTACGTTGAAAAGCTCGAGTCACTTGATACCACTCAAGTAGAGCCTACATATCAGGTGACACCTATTGAAAATGCTTATCGTGATGATGTGGCAGTCGAGTCGACAATCTCGCGTGAGAGTTTATTATCCTTAGCTCCCGAATCTCAAAATCATCACGTAAAAGTCCCCAAAGTTCTCTAAGCTATGAAGATCGATGATATTACACATCAAGTTTCTGGTGGTGCTACGATACGAAGCATTATTGAGGGTTCACTGAAGCGGGCTGAGGATGCCGAAAAGTATCACGCCTTACTTTCATTAACCAGTGAGCGTGCCCTGCAACGTGCCGATGAACTAGACGCTATAATCGCTGAAGGCGGATCAGTTGGCCGACTATTCGGCGTCCCATTTGTCGTCAAAGACAACTTCCTTGCGTTTGGCGCGCCAACCACTGCCGCAAGTATAATGCTGAAAAATTTCGATGCGCCGCTGCAATCTACTGCTGTCGAAAAATTAGAAGCCGAAGGCGCAATATGTATTGGAAAAGCCAATCTCGACGCGTTTGCAAACGGTGGAAGTACTGAGAACTCAGCCTTCGGGCCAACTAAAAACGCTATAGACGTGACGAAAGTTGCAGGTGGGAGCAGCGGCGGATCGGCGGTTGTAACTGCTCTTGATATTGTGCCTTTTGCTCTTGGAACCGACACTGGCGGCTCAATTCGTCAGCCCGCTAGTTTTAACGGAGTACTCGGGATAAAGCCGACGTACGGTGCTGTTAGTCGCTATGGTGTCGTTGCGATGGCAAGTAGCACTGACACGATAGGGTGTTTTGCGACGACTGCGCGCGATGCTGAAATTGTCATGGACGCTATGGCCGGTCAAGATGAAAATGATATGACGACAATTGTTGACTTCTTTGCAATAGAGAGTCAAAAAGTGACTCCGAAAAAAATTGGATTGATTCGCGAATTTATGAGTAACGACGTTGACAGAGACGTGCGTGAAGCGATTAGCGTGTATGCAGACCAATTGCGTGCCAATGGCCATACGGTCGAAGAAGTGTCACTGCCGTCTGTTGATTATTCAATTCCAGCATATTACATTATTGTGCCAGCTGAAATTAGTAGCAACCTTGCGCGATACGATGGTATCCGCTACGGGCATCGCTCAAAAGATTTCTTGACACTTGCGGAGTTGTACGGAAGGACTCGTGGCGAAGGGTTTGTCACTGAAAATAAACGACGAATTATGATTGGAAGCTATGTTTTATCAAGCGGCTACTTTGACGCTTTTTATCTGCAGGCGCAGAAAGCTCGAACGTTAATTATTAATTCATTCAATGAACTTTTTTCAAGCTATGATTTTTTGCTTGGTCCAACCGCACCAACGCCTGCATTTGATATTGGTAAAAAATCAAACGATCCAGTGAGCATGTACCTAGCAGACGCGATGACAGTGTCGTCGTCACTCGCAGGGCTTCCGGCACTGAGTACGCCAGCTGGACTAAGTTCGGACGGGTTACCTATCGGTGCGCAATTAATCGGGCCACAAAAGTCTGACGCTCGGTTACTGGCTTTAGTGAAATCAATGGAGGATATCTATGGATAGCGGATTGATATTTTTGTTTGCTGTTGTAATTGTGCTTTCGGCGCTTTTGCTTTTCTATGTAACACTATCGCAAAAAGGCTCTACACGTCTTGATGTTGATAAATATCGAAAACGATTTATTGCAATCGAGAGGCAGCTCAACAAAAACGATGCGAACACCTACCAACTAGCAGTCTTGAACGCAGATAAGTTACTAGATTTCGCGCTGAAAGAAAAGGGTGTGAAAGGCGAAACGATGGGTGATCGCATGAAAGCATCGAAAGAGATGTGGTCGAATGCAAATAGCATTTGGAGCGCGCATAAATTGCGGAATACAATTGCACACGAGCCCGACGCGAAAATAAGCTATGATGATGCGCGAAGAGCACTCGCTAATTTTAAGACGGGTCTGAGAGATTTAGGAGCTATTTGATGGAAGTAACTGACGAATCACTTTCAAAGTATGACATGACAATTGGTATTGAGTGCCACGTGCAACTTGCGACCAACTCGAAGTTATTTAGCGCTTCGAACAATGATGCTCGCGATACTGCGCCAAACATGAATGTTAGTCCGATCGACTATGGCTTGCCAGGCATGCTTCCTATGCTTAATAAAAAAGCCATAGAGTTAGCCGTAAAAGCCGGTAAAGCGCTCAATGCACCGATAGCTGAGATAAGTCGATTTGATCGTAAGCATTATTTTTATCCAGACCTCCCAAAGGGTTACCAGACAACGCAGATGTACTATCCGATTATTCTAGCTGGCCATATCGATGTGCCTCTCGATGACGATTCAATTGTACCCGTCAGAATTCATCATGCTCATCTTGAAGAGGACGCTGGTAAGCTGACTCATCACGCCGATTACAGCTTGGTTGATTTGAACCGCGCCGGCACGCCGTTGATCGAGATTGTGTCTGAACCAGATATTCACTCGCCCGAAGCAGCACGTGCCTATGCTACCGAGCTTCGCCGTTTAATGACGTTTGCAGGAGTGACTCGAGGTGATTTGTATCACGGTAATATGCGTTTCGATGTAAACCTTTCGGTCGCGCTAAAAAGTGCACCAAAACTCGGCACAAGAGCTGAAGTTAAAAATCTAAATTCATTTCGTAGTGTCGAGCGGGCTGCTATCTACGAATTCCGACGTCAAGTTGCCGAGCTTGAAGCGGGTAGAACAATTACACAGGAAACGCGTGGGTGGGACGACGTGAAATTGAAAACGTACTCTCAACGCTCAAAAGAGGATGCTCAAGATTATCGCTATATGCCCGATGCCGATATTCCACCTGTCATTTTAACAAAATCTCGAATTGACGAAATTCAATCTAATGTGCCGATGCTCCCGCCCGCTTACCGAGATGCTTGGAAGCCTTTGGCGCTTGATCGCTCGGTTACTGAAAGCTTGCTATCGCAACGTGAGTATGCCGAGTTGGTCGAGTCGATTCGTCACAGGGCTGACAATAAAGCCGCTACCCGTGTTGCTCACTGGCTGGTTAGCGCGCGAAGTTCGGATGACGAAGCTGACAGCGCCGCACTAAGCGACGTAAATACAGACCCATCTGATTACCTTGAATTGGCTGCTATGGTCGAGGCACAAGAAATAAGTAGCACCGGGGCAAAAGAAATATTTAACGAGATTGTCATCGCTACATCATCGCAATCGCCGCGTCAGATTGCTGAAGCAAGAAAACTACTTCAGGTAAGTGACGTGTCGGCAATTGTTGCAATTGTTGATGAGGTATTGGCTGACCCTGCAAGTGCTCGGGCAATTGAAGATATACGCGGCGGCAACGATAAGGCAATCGGCTTTTTAGTCGGTAGCGTCATGAAAAAATCGAAAGGCACCGCCAATCCCGGGCTTGCTCAAACCTTAATTCGTGAAAGGATGTAATCATATGAAACAACCCACAAAAGCCATAATTTGTGCAGCAGGTCTCGGAACACGGTTCCTACCACAAACGAAAGCCATGCCAAAGGAGATGTTGCCAGTTATTGACCGCCCTGTTATTCAGCTGATCGCCGAGGAGGCGGTCGCCGCTGGGGTTACTGACATCATTATTGTGACCGGATCAACCAAGCGGGCAATTGAAGATCATTTCGACCGTAGCGACGAACTTGAAGCTGAGCTTCGTGAAAAAGGTAAGCACGAAAAAGCCGACGAAATAAACCGCATTGCAGAGATGGCAAACTTTGTATATGTTCGGCAAAAAGGCAAGCCAAAAGGTAACGCGCGTCCGATTTTAAACGCTCAACACTTGATTGACGACGATGAGCCATTTTTTGTATTTTTTGCTGATGACTTTTTCCGAAGCGATGTCCCACGTGCCGTTCAACTTAAGGAATCATACGAAGCAACAGGAAAATCAGTTATTTCTTTAACTGAAGTTGACCGTAAGGATGCGGACAAGTACGGCATGGTCGCGATTGGTGACGAAGTGTTGTCGCGCACGTTTCCTGTCAAGCAGCTTGTTGAAAAGCCGGGCGTCGATGCAACGCCGAGCACCTTTGCCTCTGTTGGAGGTTATCTCTTGACGCCAGACATCATTCCAATTATCTCCCGAGAAGAAGTAGGCAAAGGTGGTGAGATCACACTAGCAGACAGCATTAACCAACTCGCGCAAGATGACGTAGTATATGGGAAGTTGATTGATGGCATACTCCACGACGCCGGCGATCCTTTGAAGTACATTATGGCGCTCGTAGATGAGACACTCGCCAACCAAGACTATAGCGAGGAATTTGCTAATTACCTGAAAAAAAGGTTACAATAGTCCCACTACTAACCTAAAGAAGCAAGGAGCACCTGATCTATGGACTGGGCACAAATCCTCGTCGTAATCTTGGCAATCGTCTTGGCTATTTTCTTGATTTTAGCAATCGCTCTCGTTGTGGTATTGTTGAAGATCACAAAGCAGATTAAGTCGATAGCCGCAACTGCTGAGCGTACGGTGCAGCAATTCGAGAAATCAGCTACCAACATAAGCAAATTTTCATCACCAATGATGTTACTGCGATTAGCAAAAAGTAAGTTGAATAAGCGCTCAAAGAGCACTAAGAAATAATAAGGAGAATCACATGGGAAAAGCTAAAATTACAGTCGGCGCAATTATTGGAGCAATTGCAGGCATCGCCGCTGGTGTTTTGACAGCGCCAAAATCAGGTAAAGAAACACGCTCTGACATCAAAGAAAAAGCAGCTGAGCTAAAAGATGACGCAAGCAAAAAGGCAGAAGATGCCAAAGCTAAAGTTGACGAATCTGTCGATGCAGCAAAGGCGAAAGTCGACGAAGTTAAAGGTCGATTCGACAAGTAGGCGATGGACTACATCGCTCTGGCGAACGCCAGAGCGATTTTTTATTGTATGAAAAATATCTTTGGCAAACTGAAACGTGATAATCAAAATGGTTCTCGCAAGAAAATTATCGAAGAACTATTTATGGACTTCAATCGCTCACGTGCTGATGTTTATAAAATCAACTTTGTTCGTGGGATATTCTTTGGACTTGGCAGCGTACTCGGCGGTACTATAGTCGTAGCAATTTTTATTTGGCTACTGAGCTTATTCGTCGACTTGCCGGGTATAGGTAATGGCATCCAGCAGCTTCAGCAAACGATTCAGTCTGGTGAGCGCTGAGACGTTCGCACGTTGTAAACAATACCGATATCAAGCTCGTAAAGTATTGCTATAATAGAGTGATATGGGGGAGATAACATCAACAGACGAGCTTACACCGTCGAGCTATGTGCATTTGCACAATCATACGCACCACAGCTTGCTTGATGGTTTAACAAAAATTTCTGATCTTATCTCTATAACGAAGAATTATGGCATGAAAGCTGTGGCGATCACTGATCATGGAACTATGTCGGGCGCAGTTGAATTTTATAAGGCAGCTAAAGACGACGAAATTAAACCGATTATTGGCATCGAAGCCTACGTCGCCTCGCGCTCGCGGCACGATCGGGACCCTGCAAAGGACAAGGCGCGATACCATATTATTTTGCTTGCCATGAACGAAACCGGCTACAAGAATATGATGATTATGTCGTCCAAAGCCAACCTCGAAGGAATGTATTATAAGCCGCGCATCGACCGTGAACTACTTGAGGAATACAACGATGGAATTATAGCGCTAAGCGCCTGCGCGAGTGGTGAAGTTGGCGAGCAGCTACGAACTGGTAACTACGAAGAGGCCAAAAAAATCGCCAGCTGGTACAAATCTATTTTCGGCGACCGCTATTATCTTGAACTGCAAGATCATGGTCACCCAGATCATCCGCACAAATGGGATGTGCAAGTTGGAATAAATGCCGGTCTCGAAAAACTCTCTGAGGAACTTTCGATTGAGACAGCCGTAACGAGCGATGGTCACTACTTGACACACGACGACCAAGATGCGCACGAAATTTTGCTGTGCGTAGGGACGGGCGCTTTTTTAAGCGATGAAAAACGGATGAGCTTAAAAGACTTTGAGCTTCACGTAACCGATCCAAAAGATATTATCGCGCGGTGGGGGAAGACGAACCCAGCAGCTGTCGCAAATACAAAAAAAATTGCCGATCGCTGCTCCGTTGAGCTGCAGCTCGACAGAATTCTGATTCCAAAATTTCCAGTGCCTGATGGAGAGTCGGAAAAAAGTTTCCTTGATACGCTGATTTACCAAGGGCTTGCAGTGCGCTACAACAACGTTTCTGTCAGCGACGCCCCCTCTATGAGTAACGAATCTATTCGCGAAGCGATATCCGATGTGGTGCGCCAGCGTGTTGATATGGAACTTGGCGTCCTCGATACAATGGGGTACAACGGTTACTTCTTGATTGTTCAGGACTTTATAAACTGGGGCAAGGCGCAAGGAATAATTTTTGGTCCCGGTCGTGGCTCGGCGGCCGGTTCAATTATCGCCTATGCGCTTAATATTACTGATCTTGATCCGTTAAAATACGACCTGTTGTTTGAGCGATTTTTGAACCCAGATCGTATTTCGATGCCTGATATCGACATTGATATTCAAGATACTCGGCGCGATGAAGTCATTCAATATTGTGCCGAGAAATATGGCAGTTCACGTGTAGCTAACATTGTAACATTCGGTAAAATGGCTGCGCGCGCTGCCGTGCGTGATGTTGCACGAGTTTTACAGGTGCCATACGCTGAAGCTGACAGACTATCTAAAATGATTCCACCGCCAGTTCAAGGTCGTCATGTTCCGCTAAAAGTCAGCATTGTCGAGGACGCCGATCTCAAAAAAGAGTACGAAACAAACCCTACGGCAAAAATGGTTTTTGATTATGCGGTTCGTTTGGAGGGGACAATTCGTTCCCACGGCGTCCACGCGGCCGGTGTGGTGATTGCTCCGGACGATATAGTCAATTATGCACCGCTTGAAATGGCGCAAAAAGGCGTTGTCTCGACGCAATATCCAATGGGACCCGTAGAAGAGCTTGGTCTTTTGAAGATGGATTTTTTAGGGCTGTCAAACTTAACGACTATTAATAATGCGTTGAGGATTATCAAGAAAGTATATGGTGACGATATTGAATTATCGCAAATTCCACTCGACGATATTGCGACGTATGAACTTTTCCAGCGCGGCGATACAACTGGAGTATTCCAATTAGAGTCAGCTGGTATGAAACGATACTTGCGCGAATTAAAACCGACTGTGTTTGAAGACATTATTGCGATGGTGGCGCTGTATCGGCCTGGGCCAATGCAGTTTATCGACAGCTTTATTAAGCGAAAACACGGAGCAGAAAAGATTAGCTATCTTCATTCTGGAATGGAAAACTCACTATCGAGTACCTACGGAATCCTTGTATATCAAGAGCAGTTTATGCAGATATCTAAAGAGTGGTGCGGGTTTACCGGCGGGCAGGCCGACACGCTTCGAAAAGCTGTTGGTAAGAAGAAGATTGATTTGATGCGCAAAGTGAAAGTTGATTTTGTGAAAGGTGCAATTGAACATGGCGGCTCCGATAAAGCGACAGCCGAAACTTTTTGGAACCAGCTTGAAGAGTTTGCTAATTACTGTTTCAACAAATCTCACGCAGCGTGCTACGGATTAATCGCCTACTGGACTGGGTACTTAAAAGCGCATTATCCAGACGCATTTATGGCGGCGCTAATGACCAGCGATCAGGATGACATTGACCGGCTGGCGATTGAGATAAATGAATGCAAACACATGGGCTTAAAGGTTTTATCACCAGACGTTAACGAATCCTTTGTGGAGTTTGCAACCGTGCCAAATGAGCAAAAAATTCGTTTCGGTATGGCGGCGATTAAAGGTGTTGGCGTGTCCGCTGTAGAGGAAATACTCAGGGCAAGGGCGGACGGTGAGTTTGTAAGCGTCGAGGATTTTGCACGACGTGTGAGTACGCGAAAAGTTAACAAAAAAGCTTGGGAATCGCTCATAAAATCGGGGGGGTTCGACGCGCTTGGTGATCGATCTGATTTGTTGTTCAATCTCGAGAACCTGCAGGCGTTCGCATCAAAGTTGCAAAAAGAAGCGCTGAGCGGACAAACTGATCTATTTGCATCTATGACTGAAGTTCCAGAGTCGCTTCAATCGTCCATTAGCTTGCAATCGGCACCGACAAAGTATACCGAAAAAGAACAGCTGATGTGGGAGCGCGAGCTGCTTGGCCTGTATATCAGTGCACATCCGCTCGATAATTACGACGCGTATTTTGAAGAGCAGGCAATTCCGCTCGGACAGATGACACCAAATATTGATGGCAAAAAAATTACGATTGGTGGTCTAATTTCGACCGTCCGCACAATTGTGACAAAGACTGGTTCGCGAATGGCTTTTGTGAAAATCGAAGATAAGACGAGCGAAGCGGAAGTGATTGTGTTTCCAAATTTGTACGAAAAAGTCGGCGCCAAGCTTGAACAAGATGCTGTGATTCGTGTCAGCGGGAAAGTCAGTGCAAGCGATCGCGATGGGAATATCGGGACTGAAGCAAAAATGATTGCCGACGAAATTATGACAATTAGCGATGAAGAATTGCGTGGTTACGAATCAACAGGGCGCAAAATGGAAGCTCCGAAAATGTCTGCAAAAGTAAAAGCGCAGCGAATCAAAGAATTCAAGCAGAAAAATGGTGTCGTTGCCGAAGAAACTCCACAGGTCCTTGTCGAAGAAAAAAACATGCCAGCGAGAGTCGAGCAGCGAACGGTTGCGCAAGTAGTGGCAGAAAAAAAACTCTACGTTCACATTAAGAACCCTGACGACCATGAGGGGCTTGTCGCGCTAAAAAAGATTTGTCGAGATTATCCTGGTACGAGCTCGATTGTGCTGGTGCTTGGTGCGGAAAAAAAATCCGCTATAAAATTACCGTTTCAGGTGGACGCGAGCGATGCGCTGCTCGGAAATCTTGTCAAGCAATTTACAGAGGATTGTGTTGTCTTGAAATAAAAATAATTTTGTGTTGAAATATCGTTCAAGCACTTACATGACCAAAAATTGAGCATGGGTGTGAGAGAGAAGGAAAAAGCGATGGTGGGTTACACGCTCTTCAACGTCGCCCTCTGGGCGGTCGTCGGGATGACGATGTTCTGCCTCATCAAGTCGATCCACGGGGGCAGGTGGGCGAGCGCGTCGTTCATCGGCGCAGGTATGTCGATGTTCTTCGGCCTCTACCTGATCCTGATGGCGCTCCAGGAGTACGCCGACTCGAGCGCGACCAGGCTCACGTCGTACTACGGCAACGCTGGGTTCTTCCAGCAGTCGGTGTACTACAGCTGGTACGGCCTGCCCCAGTGGGTGTTCGACACGCCGTTCTACCTGGCCATCGGGCTGGTGCTGATCGGCGCCCTCCACCTCGGCTTCGACTCGATGTCGAAGAAGAAGTCGAAGAGGTCGCTGAGTGACGGTCCCGTGCTCGCCTACAACGAGTACTAGCTCGACCCGCGGTGAAGCGCTGGGGGGCTGAGAGTAACATCTCAGCCCCCCAGCGCGGCTCTTTCCTCTCAAATAGTCTACAAATGTACGTTTGTACTGATGAGCTGAAAACAGCGAAACTATTGAGCGGTTGCGATATGGAATAGAGCAATTCCAGCCGCCACGCTGACATTAAACGATTCTTTTTTACCAGCCATGGGAATTTCGACTATTTCGTTGCACTTTTCTAGATATTCGCGGGCTATGCCGTTCACTTCTTCGCCCAAAAGAAGTGCAATGTTTTTTGGTGGCGGATAATCTTGAAGTCGCACTGATCGTTCGTGTTGTTCGAGCGCAACAATTGTATAGTTATTTTTTTTTAATTGTGCGAGGTCAAGCGCTTCGTGGTATTCAAATGGCACTAACGTTTCTGCTCCAAGTGCTGTTTTATGAATTTGCGCTGTTAATTTGTCGCGTGTGTGGGGCAATCGGCTGTCATTTTGGATTGCTGGATATGGTGTATAGCCAGACAAAATAATTTTCTGTACGCCAAATCCTTCACATGTCCTAAAAATTGAACCAACATTATGGGTCGAGCGAATATTGTGTGCGATAACAATAATTGTAGACATCTTATCATTGTATCACTGGGCAATCCATAAGCTTTTTGCTATAGTTATAGGAAATGGACGAAGATAAAATTCAGCAGCGTCGACGCGAGCAGGAAGAAAAAGCCACTCGTGAGAGGGCAGCAATTTTGGGGCTACAATATCTTGATGTACGTGAGTACGAGGCGACATTGCCGCTCTATAAAGATACTATTCCTCAAGAAGATATGTACAAGGGTCATGTCGTCCCACTTTCACTTGGCGGTGGCGAGCAACCGTATCGCTTTGGCGTAACGTCGCAGACACAGCAATCTTTGATTCAGCGAATGTCACGAGAGTATAGTGATCGAGGCGATATAACGCAGTTTTTGTTGATCAGCGAAAGTGGTTTTCACGCTTTCATGCTACGGTACGATCCACCGCGTCAAGTTATATACGACGATATTGAAATCGCCGAAGAAGGCGACAGCGACACGCTTGCTCAGGTTAGTAAGACGCTTAATTCCGTGGCGAGTGACCTCGTGTTCAATTATCTTATTGACCAGGCGGATCGTTTAAACGCGAGCGACATTCACATTGAGAACCAGCGTTCGTATATTAGAATCCGCATGCGTATTGACGGTGCACTTCACCCGGTAGCTGACCTTGCGAAAGAGCGATACCGTGTCATTATGGGTGAGCTGGCCTCTCGTGCAAATATTTCTATGGCTGCTTCTGAGTCCCAATCTGGACATATGCAAAAAGATGTAACGCGAAACGGTGCAACGCATCTTCTTAATCTTCGAGTGGAAACGGTTCCTACGATGTATGGCCAAGATGCTGTGCTGCGGCTTTTTAATTTTGACGAGAGTCTTTTGAATTTGGATTTGCTTGGTATTCCAGAAAAGCAGCGTCACGAAATTGACGAGATTATTCATCATCCGCGCGGAATGGTGCTGATGGTCGGCCCGACTGGGTCGGGTAAATCGACGACACTTTACAGTATTTTGAACGCGCTCAACACGACCGAACGTAAGTTACTGACGCTTGAAGACCCGATTGAATATGGTTTGAGCGGAATTTCGCAAATCCCGATTAATACTACGGAAGGTCAAACGTTCGCTGACGGGTTACGTGCGGTTTTACGTCTAGATCCGGACGTCGTGATGGTTGGTGAGATTCGAGATAAAGACACGGCGCGCACGGCCATACAGGCTTCAATTACAGGTCATTTAGTACTATCGAGCTTTCACGCTAACTCTACAAGTGCGGCGTTCAGCCGTATGATTGATCTTATTGGTGCGAATCCTATTTTTAGCTCAGCGATTCGCTTGATTATTGCGCAGCGTTTAGTCCGTCGACTGCATGACGATTCTAAAGAAGAATATCAGCCGGATGATGCGACGAGAAAGTATATTAAGAAAACACTGGAGGGAATACCGGATTCTATCGAGACACCAGACCTAGACACGTGCTCGCTGTGGAAGCCTGTCCCGACGGAGTTAGCGCCATTTGGCTACAAAGGTCGCGTTGTTATTATGGAGCAGATGGTCGTGACAGAGAGTATTCAGAAGTTCTTGCGCGGCGAAGTTGAAGATATTCACACTGAGGTGATAGAGAAGGCAGCTCGAGCTGGCGGCATGCTTACATTGACGCAAGTCGGCGTATTGGCGGCACTCCGTGGCGAAACAACGCTGGACGAAGTGAACCGCGTTATTTAAAAGTGCCAGGGCTTTTAAAGTGCGATAAAACATGATAGTATAAATAATTGATTGTAGAAATAAATTTAAGGCGAGAGACAGATTATGAGTTTTGCACTAATTCAAAAAGTTAACGAAGAGCAGAAAAAAGCTGGCGTAGTCGATGCCCGTAGCGGCGACACAGTTCGTGTCCACCAAAAAATTAAAGAAGGTGCCAAAGAGCGTATCCAGATTTTTGAAGGTGTTGTGATCCGAGTTGACCGCCGCGAATCGCACACTGCGCGAATTACTGTTCGCAAGATTACTAGCGGTGTCGGCGTTGAAAAAAGCTTCTTGCTTCACAGTCCGCTTGTCGACAAAGTCGAGATTACTCGTCGCTCGAAGGTCCGACGCAACTATCTTTCATTCCTCCGCCAACGCAGTGGTAAAAGCGCCCGTTTAACTGCAAAGAATTTCGATCGTGAAGCAGTTAACAAAGTTGCCGAAGTATCAGAAAAAACTGAGCAAGCAGCCGAAGCTGACGCGAAATAACGCAATTGCGCAAATGAAACAAGCCTCTACCCACTGAGGCTTTTTTCATACGCCTTGATGTCTGTTATGCTGAGCTAATGATAGCGGGTATAGATGAAGTTGGTCGTGGGCCGTGGGCGGGTCCATTGGTGGTAGGCGCAGTTGTGTTAGGTAGCGCCGCAATTGATGGGTTAACAGACAGTAAGAAATTGTCTAAGAAAAAACTTAAAGAGTATGATCGTTTGATTCGTGAGCAGGCGGCCGGGTATGGCCTTGGCTGGGTGTCGGCCGCAGAAATTGATGCCATGGGGCTTTCTGAGGCATTGAGGCTAGCGACGCGCCGAGCACTCGAAAAGATTACAACGCCATACTATGAAATTGTTATTGACGGAACAGTTAATTTTTTGCGTAATACACCCAAGGAGCAGTACGTCACTGTACTTAAAAAAGCTGATCTTTTAATTGCCAGTGTTAGTGCTGCATCTATAATCGCGAAAGTTGCACGCGATGCTTATATGGTCGATCAAGCTGAAATTTATCCAGAGTATGGGTTTGCGCAACATGTCGGCTACGGTACCGCGACACACCGTCAAGCAATCGATAAGCACGGTATTACGCCGCTGCATAGATTATCGTTTGCTCCATTAAAAAAATACAATCAAAAAAACAGTAGCGGCGGGAGTGACGCGATGGTTCATCGGGCTATTACAGCAAAGCAACGTGGTGATCAGGCTGAAACTGCTGTGTGTGAATTTTTGCAGCGTGACAATTTTGCTATTGTTGATCGAAATTGGCGAACTAAGTATTGTGAAATCGATATTGTGGCTGAGAAAAATGGCACAGTATACTTTGTAGAGGTTAAGTATCGCTACACATTCGAACAGGGTGGCGGAATGGCAGCGATAACTCCCAAAAAGCTTTCACAAATGAAGTTTGCTGCTGAATTGTATGTTGCGAATCATTGTTTGAACGAAAACGACTTGCGATTAGCTGCTATCGCCGTTTCTGGTGAAACTATGAATGTTGGCGAGATTGTACTCCTCTAGCAATTACTGGATTCCAGAAAGTTTCTGTTGGACGACATGACTGTCACGCTCGATAAGTTCAACGCGACCCTCTATCTCCGACTCGCCCATCGCAATAACGCGAGATAGAGCAGGAATCGACTTCTTGTCGGCAAAGAATTTTTTATACTCTATAAGCTGCGCCGGTGTTGACAAAGCCGAGGCTGCATAGCGTGGATAAGAATCGTAGCTTTTGTCGCTGCCGAAAGTTTTTTCGATCCACTGCCAATTCTCTTGTAGCCAGTCCCACGCCTGCGATCGAGCGTCACGGTTGCGAATTAAAAAGACAAACCACTGAGTCACGTCTTGCGGTCGTATTGTGTTGGAGTCTTTTATTGCGTCGAGAATAAGCTGTATTTCTTTTGGATTTTTCGTGCTTGTAGCGCCAGCGCAAATATCATGACGAAGCTCGCCCGAGCTACTTTTTTTGTAAATATTCAACAGCAGTTCAACGTATTTCACTTCGTCGCTGTGGCGAACGCGGGCTCCAATAACGAGTGCTCGAAGCTCCGGATCAACTGACGTGAGATCTGCCGAGTCGTAGATCGTTTTTGCCGTGTTGATAGCACCAGCATCTTCGCCGTATACCATAAGTCCGATAGCGAGCGATCGAAGCTTCGTGTCGGATTCGGGTTCATCGTCGTGCTTTTCCCAGCCGAGTCGCTGGTAGAGGTTTTCTGCAATTGAGCGGCAAAATGACCGCAAATCTTTCTCAGCTTGCTCGTTGGTTTCGACAAATTTTCGTAACTCGGCAACGGTCGCGGCCATAACACCCCACACAGGCTCGCTTGTTTCATCGGCGAAAGCATCCAGCAAATCAATCAATGACGCTGATGAAGCAGTTCCAGCTCGCGCCAGGAGCATCGCTTCGTTGAGAACTTGCATCTTATTAATCGGTGTCATCGCGTTTTCGCGTATGTCCTGAAGGATACTTGCAAATAATACGTCATCGTATTTTGTAATAAAGTGCGAGGCATCGCCATCATTTAAGCGAATTGAATGGCCGCCCGTATATGGAATCTCTATATTTTTACTTTCCATAAGCAATGGCAATTCTGAACTCAGACTATTAAGTGGAATTGGCCAAATTGTTTGAGATTCAGCGTGAGGCCCGACAAAAAATTGATTTTGCTCGAGCTGCAGTGTGTCACCGCTAACTGATGCGTATACCACAGGAAAGCCCGGTGTTGATACCCAGCTATCCATGAGCTGGGCAATGTCTTTGCCGCTCGAATCTGACAATGCTCGCCATAAATCTGCACCTTCGGTGTTTGCATACGCATGAACTTGGAAATAGTTTTTTAGGCCATCTTGAAAGGCATTATCACCGACATATTTTTGGAGCATTCGCAGCAGTCGCGCTCCTTTTGCGTAAACAATAGCGCCATCAAAAAGTGTGCTAATTTCATCAGGATGATTGACATCGAGCTGGACGGGTTGCACACCATCGATACTGTCGCGGCGAAGTGCAATGATTGTTTCACCGCCGGCGAAGTCAAGCCAGACGTCCCACTCTGGATGGAGCGCGTCAATCGCGATATATTCCATAAGTGTCGCGAAACTTTCATTAAGCCATAGGTAATTCCACCATTGCATTGTGACGAGATTGCCAAACCATTGGTGGGCTAGCTCGTGTGCAATAACTGTTGCAATATATTGCCGACTACTAATGCTAGTAGTCGCTGGATCGGCTAAAAGTGTGGTTTCGCGGTAAGTAATTAAGCCCCAATTCTCCATCGCACCAGATGTGAAATCGGGCAATGCGACATGGTCGGATTTTGGAAGTGGATAGGCGGTTCCGAAATAATCGTTATAAAATTCAATTGTTCTAACGGCAATGTCCAATGCAAAATCAAGACTTTCGGCAGGTTGAGCCGGCGTCGACCACACGTTCACTTCAACGCCTTGCGCAGTTTGAGAGGATTTTTTGTGCATGTTGCCAATAACAAGTGCGAGCAGGTAAGAGCTCATTTTCGGTGTTCGCTCAAACGTTGTCACTAGCCTTTCATTCTCGAGTGATTGCTGCAAGACCGGCATATTGCCTAAGACTACAATATTGGCTTCGGTCGTCAGTGTGACGTCAAACGTGGCCTTGGCTGCAGGTTCGTCGATACATGGAAAGACTTCACGAGCATGGTGACTTTCAAATTGTGTTGCTAATAGCTCGTATTTTTTGCCATCGTGATTGTAGTAACACGGATATAGACCATGCATTGCATCAGTAATTTTTCCAGAAAACGCGATAACGATGAGTTGTTTTCCTGCCGCGAGATCCGGCTGTGTAATGACAATCTCGTCGTTCTCTGCAGCTACAAAATCAGCATGTTTGCCATTCATTGCCACCGACTGTATCGAGAGATCTTTTGCGTGCAATTTTATGCAGTCAGCGCTTTCAGTAGCGTCACCGGTAATTGTAACAGTCCCGGAGAACTGTCGCTCAATTCGCTCAATTGTGAGCGAAAGATTGTATGATTCTGGTACGAAAAAGTCGGTAAGTCGTTGAATAGTTTGCATATACTTATTGTAACAGAGCTATACTAGCAGTATGTATTCGCGCCAAAAGCTTCGACGGACAATTGCTGCGCTTGTTATTATTGTGGGTATCGCGTTGACAATTTCTTCTAATCCTGACTCGTACCAAGCGTCACCTCAAATTTCACCCACTCAACAAAAAGCAATAGTCACCTCTGGCTCAGCTAGTGATGCTTTGCAAAAGTTAGTAGTTAAAGGGCGCGCGCCTAAGACGAACTACTCGCGTGCGCAATTTGGCGATGGATGGGCGAGTGTGAGAGGTTGCGACACGCGAAATATCATTCTGAAACGCGATCTCAAAAGCACTTCAAATGATGAGAACTGTCGCGTAATCGCCGGTATTTTGGATGACCCGTATACCGGTACAACGATTGCGTTTAAGAGAGGGGTTTCGAGTAGTCAGGCGGTGCAAATTGATCATGTGGTTGCGCTCAGCAACTCGTGGCAGACGGGCGCTCAGCTTCTTTCAGCAATGCAGCGCGAAAAGCTAGCGAATGATCCCTTGGAGCTTCTAGCCGTTGACGGCTCGGCTAATCAACAAAAGTCTGATGGGGATGCCGCCACCTGGTTGCCTTCAAATAAATTATTTCGTTGTACATATGTTGCGCGCCAGATCGCAGTCAAGGCAAAATACCAATTGTGGGTGACGCCACCTGAAAAAAATGCAATCCAAAAAGTACTCAGTAAGTGTCCTGGTCAGCCTTTGCCGTCAAAATAGCGTATAATAAAATATATAAACAAGGAGAAAAATGATGGATGCACAACAACTCCAACACAGTGCTGATGATGCCAGGACTCGTGCGATAAGCCGTCAGAAGCAAGCCGACGACGCGCGTGTTTCAGCAGAGGGCAAGCGAAAGAATGGCGATGAATCCGGGGCAGCAGTAGATGAAAGTAAAGCTGACGGAATAGAGCAAGAAGCGAAAGCTCTTCAGCAACAAGCTGATTCTACGGCCGCTCAAGTTCAAGCTGCGATCGCCCGAGGCCACAGTCTGCAAAACGAGTTAGATCAGCTTCGAAAAGATTTTCGTAAAAAAGAGGCCGATCTTGAAAAAGAAATTCAACGTATCTCAGGCAACCCTTCGCTCATGCTCTAGCTTGCGCAATTGCCCGCGCTGGTGTATTGTATGCGTAGTACATTAGTTCCGGCCAGCAGGTCGGATTTTTTCATAAAAAAGGAAAGACGAGAACACAATTATGGATGATATAAATGTCAAACAATTAACATTAGCCGTGCGGACGATTGCCGAAGAAAAAAACTTGCCAGAAGAAACTGTCATGTCAGTGATCGAGCAAGCAATTGCCGCAGCATGGCGACGCGACAACGGCGAGCGTGACCAAGAAGTTCGCTCAGAGTTGAATGTCAATGATGGTACGGCGATGGTGTACGTTGGTCGAGAAGTTGTCGAAGAGGTCGGGTCTGACGCTCTGGAGATAAGCTTAGATGACGCTAAAAAAGTCAAAAAAGATGCAGCGATTGGTGATCTAATTGAAGACAGATATGAAGTCACGAGCTTTGGTCGAGTCGCCGCTCAGACGGCAAAGCAAGTTGTCTTGCAGCGACTTCGTGAAGCAGAGCGTGAAGTGGTGTTGGAGGAGTATGAAGATAAAATTGGTACCATCGTTACTGGAAGCGTTCAGCGTGTCGAACCACGCGTTATTCGTGTAGAACTCGGCAAGGCCACTGGTATTATTCCGCAAAGTGAGCAAATTCAGGGCGAATTTTATAGTATCGGTTCGCGAATTAAGGTGTTTATCAAGGACATCGAGCGCGACAATCGTGGTCCGCAACTTATTTTGTCTCGTGGCAATGAAGCGTTTGTTGAAAGCCTATTTCGCCAAGAAGTTCCTGAGATGGAATCTGGAGCAGTTGAGATTAAAGCAATCGCTCGCGAAGCTGGCCGTCGCACAAAATTAGCTGTTGCAAGCACGGTACCTGGCGTCGATCCAGTTGGTACATTCGTTGGTGGACACGGTACGCGAGTCCAAGCTGTTATGAATGAAGTTGGTGACCAAGAGAAAATCGACATTATTACGTGGGATGAAAATTCTGAGCAATTTATTCGCAATGCGCTAAGCCCTGCTGAGATCGTAAAAGTCGAAATTGATAAAGCCGGCGAGCGCGCCAAGGTTTTTGTTAACGAAGATCAACAATCTATCGCCATTGGTAGGGGTGGTCAGAACGTGCGTCTGGCAAGCCGCTTGTGTGGTGTTGAGCTTGACATTGAGACAGCACAACCGAGAACAGACGCCAATGAAGCGGCGAAGCCTCGTCGAAATATTGAGGATAGTCTCCTGAGTGCGGTCGACGAAACAGACGAAGAATAATCAAGGCTAGTCTACGAAGAAATTGTTAGCACTCTCTTGACGAGAGTGCTAACTTTGAGATATACTCATAAACATGAATCACAAACTGATCAGCTAAAATATAGCTTGCATCAATGTGACGGAGGACCGATAATAGAACTATGGGCGATGAATTTGCAGAATTTGTATCACGGTTAACCGATAACGCGAGGTCTAGTCTTCAGCATGCAGATGCAATGGCTCGTGGGTACGGAAGCGCATATATCGGTACTGAGCACTTACTGCTCGGTGTACTTGCTCAAGAGTCTTCGGTAAGTGCAAAAGTCTTAGCCGATGCTGGCGTGACGCTGGATAAAGCCGAGCTGGCGCTTAATCTCACTCCACGAACGCTGGTAGTGAGTACCGGTGCTAAAGGGTTGTCAGAAACTGCAAAGCTGACGTTGAAAATGAGCTGGGAAATTGCAAAGGAATTTCACCAAGATTACTTGGGTACAGAGCATATGCTCTACAGCATCCTAAGTCAAAAAAATGCTCGTGCGACGGTGTTACTGCGCGACATGAGCGTTAATATTGCTGACGTTACGAGTGATCTTGAAGAGTATCTCGATAAGCAACAAAATGCCTACAACGAATCGGATACCCAGAGCGCCGCTGTGTTCTCAAAGAAACGCGGTGAACCAGGAACGGCCACGCTTGAGGCATTTGGTATAGACTTGACCTCAAAAGCCCGTGAAGGTCTACTCGACCCAGTTATTGGCCGCGGAACACAAGAAGAGCGTATGGTAACAATCCTGAGCCGTCGCACCAAGAATAATCCAGTGTTGATTGGTGAACCTGGCGTTGGTAAAACCGCGATTGTCGAAGGACTTGCGCAGCGAATCGCTTCAGAGGACGTGCCTGACCATCTGCTAGACAAGAGGGTCTATCAGCTTGATCTAGCTGCAATGATTGCTGGAACAAAATATCGCGGTGAGTTCGAAGAACGCCTGAAAAAAGTAGTCGACGAGTTAAAGGCCAAAAAAAATATCATTGTGTTTATTGATGAGCTGCACCTTCTTGTTGGCGCCGGAGCAGCTGAAGGTGCACTCGATGCGGCAAATATGCTGAAGCCTGCCCTTGCGCGTGGTGAACTTCACCTTATTGGTGCTACAACAATTGATGAATATCGAAAACATATCGAAAAAGATAGTGCGCTTGATCGTCGATTCCAAACTATTATCGTTCCTGAGCCAAACCTCCGCGATAGTATTGCAATCCTAAAAGGTCTTCGCAGTTACTACGAAAAACATCACGGCGTGAGCTTGAGTGACGAAGTGCTCGAAGACGCGGCATACATGGCAGATCGCTACATCAGCGAGCGGTATATGCCAGACAAGGCGATTGACGTCATCGATGAAGCAGCCGCTTTGGTACGTGTTAAAAGCGGCCGAAAGCCGAGCCGCTTACGCGACTTTACACGCCAGCTAAAAAATCTCAATGATAAAATGGAAGAATCGGTTGTAGCTGAAGATTATGAAAGAGCTGCACTCTACAAGACTCGAATTAGCCAAATTGCAACGAAAATCGAAGAAATTAAAGAATCGTACGAAAAGAAAACACCAATTACTTTAACCGACGATCACATCGCGACAGCAGTTGCAACTATGACTGGCATACCTGTTACTCGCATTCAAAAATCAGAAGCTAAACTACTGCGAAATCTTGAAAAGCATCTTTCAAAAATGGTTGTTGGCCAGCCAGAAGCAGTTGAAAAAGTATCGCGTGCCATTAGGCGCAGTCGAAGTGGCGTCGCAAGTCAAAAGCGACCAATTGGTTCATTTGTGTTCATGGGTCCAACTGGCGTAGGTAAAACAGAGCTAGCAAAAGTACTTGCTCGCGAAGTATTTGGAAGTGACGACGCGCTAATCAAGATAGATATGAGTGAATTCGGTGAGCGGCACAATACAAGTCGTCTGTTAGGAGCACCAGCTGGATATGTCGGTTACGATGAGGGTGGCCAGCTGACAGATAAAATTCGACGCCAGCCGTACAGTGTCGTGCTATTTGATGAAATTGAAAAGGCTCACAGCGAAGTTTTCCAATTACTTCTGCAACTACTTGAAGACGGTACACTGACAGATGCCAAAGGTCGCAGTGTAGACTTCAGTAATACCATTGTCATTTTGACAAGCAATCTTGGTGCTGACAAGATGATGAAAGAGTCGAGTCTCGGGTTTAGTGCACGCACAAAAAGTGATCAAAAACAGCTCGACATCGCGCACGCCGAAAATTCTGAAGCTGCTCGTGAGGCGCTTGGTCGAATGATGCGACCAGAACTTATCAACCGCTTCGACGCAGTTGTGACATTTCGAGCATTGACAAAGGCCCATGTCGGGAAGATTTTTGATAACTTAATCGCTGAGCTACAAGCGCGACTTGACAGAAAGGGTGTTCAGCTTGTCATGAAGCCTGCCGCAAAGAAGCTACTTATCAGTCGTGGATACGACGAAAAGTTTGGCGCGAGGCCACTGCGGCGCACCATCCAAGACGATCTAGAGCATCAAATTGCAGACGGCCTACTGTCTGACGAATACGAAAAAGGCACGGTTCTTGAAGTAACCACACAAAAAGGGGAGATTGTTACGCGTGTCTCGGGCGAACACTAATTCTCATAACCGTAGCTCAATATCCGCTTTGGTAGTGGCATTTATTCTTGTTGCCGCAGCTATTTTTGTGTACATGCACCGCCAATACGTAATTGATCAATTGGCGGTGTGGCAATACAAGCCATCGGCCGAAATTGCTGATATTGTTAAAAAGGGTAGTTTAAGTGATAAGGGGACGTTTTATTTTTACGCGAGTCGTCCTTCGCTCGAAGACCGGACCGTTTTTAACGATCGGTGTGTTAATCAAGAGGTTCAAGCCGCAATTCTTGGCTGCTATACCAATAATGACATATACATATACAACGTTCAAAACGACAAGTTGGAAGGTATCAAAACTGTTACTGGAGCCCATGAAATGCTTCATGCGGCTTACTCCCGTTTGTCGGATGCCGAAAAAAGTGATGTCGACAGATTAATCGAAGCCGAATATAAGAAATTAAAAAACAATCAAGCACTATCCCAACGTATTGCATTTTACGCTAAGACCGAACCGGGCCAGCGAAATAACGAACTTCATTCGTTGATTGCCACCGAGACTCAAACAATCAGTCCCAAGCTTGAAAAATATTACAAGCAGTATTTTACCGATAGGCAGAAAGTAGTGGCGCTACATAGCCAGTATGAATCGGAGTTTACTAGCTTGCAAGATAAAGCCGATACACTGACTAACGAGCTGAAAGCGATAGCTAGCTCAGTTGAAATGAATTCGAAACAGTACAATAATGATGTGCAGCAGCTAAATGGCGACATTAATAGCTTTAATAGCCGCGCTAATGGTGGTGACTTTTCTAGCCAAGCAGCGTTTGCTGCAGAGCGAGATCAGCTGACGGCTCGAGCTGATCAGTTAGATCAAACTCGTAGAGACGTTAATCAGTCTATAGCGAGATATGATCGCTTGCAAACAGAGCTCGAGAGCATAGCAACACAGTCGGATGCGCTCAATCGTAGTATTAATAGTAAACTTGCTCCGGCACCGAGCGTTTAATATGGCGAAAAGTCGTAGTCAATTTACATGTCAAAACTGCGGCGCGCAGTACCAAAAATGGACTGGTAAGTGTGATAGTTGTGGCGAGTGGAATACACTGGTTGAGCAACCAACAGCCGTAAGTAACGGAAAATCTGCTGTTTCCAAGAGTCAATCGAGCGGCTCTGTACTGACACCGCTAACAATTCAGGCAATCAGTGCTGAAGAATCGGTGCCGCGATTATCAACTTCGTATCGCGATCTTGACATTGTCTTAGGCGGTGGAATTGTGTCAGGTGGCGTTATCCTTATGGCCGGTCAGCCTGGTATTGGTAAAAGCACGCTGTTGTTACAAGTGGCTGGAGAGATCGGAGCTTCGCAACCAGTTTTGTACGCTAGTGGTGAAGAGTCGGCCTCGCAGGTAAAATTGCGTGCTGAGAGACTTGGCGTCCATACGAAACCCGATCTTAATTTCATCGCGAGTACGAGTGCTGATGATATTGCGGCGACGATCCGCTCGGGTGCTTACAAAGTTGTTATTATTGATTCAATTCAAACGTTGAGTCTTGATGAAATAACTTCAGCTCCCGGAACGGTTAGCCAAATTACGAATAGTAGCAATGTTATTATGCGCGCCGCCAAGCAAGCTGGTGCTGCTGTTATTTTGGTCGGTCACGTGACGAAAGAAGGAAGTATTGCTGGGCCAAAAGTTTTGGAGCATCTCGTCGATGTGGTTTTGCAATTTGAAGGTGATCGCTATGGCGGCTTTAAAGTTGTCCGCGCGGTAAAAAATCGTTTCGGTTCAACCAATGAGGCGGCTATTTTTGAGATGGATGAAGATGGTCTGCGCGTCGTAGATAATCCCTCTGCGTCGTTGCTCGCCGAGCGCCAAAATGCCGATGGATCAATTGTCATGGCGACGCTTGAAGGTACTCGGCCGCTGCTCGTTGAGATTCAGGCGCTTGTCAATACAACAAGTTTTGGCTATCCTAAACGCACAGCCTCTGGTTTCGATCTCAACCGCTTAAATCTATTGATAGCTGTACTTGAACAGCGAACAAAACTTAATTTATCAGACAAAGATATTTATATAAATGTTGTCGGCGGCCTCAAATTAAGTGATCCAGCGGCTGATCTTGCGATATGCATGGCTATTGCTAGCGCCAGTGCAGAGCGACGACTCGACGACGATATCGTTGTCTTTGGTGAAGTCGGTCTCGGCGGTGAAATACGAAGCGTCAGTGGTTTAGATCGGCGTGTAGCTGAAGCAAGTAAGCTTGGGTTCAAAAAAGCGATTGGTCCGAAAGTTACAAAAGGTTCGCGCGCAAACAATTTCGTAGAAGGAGTCAGTGATATGCGCCAAGCACTGATAACCTATTTACAAAAATAATACATTAATTTCAAAAAAGAAAGTAACATTATGAATTCAATTGAAGGAATTATTCTCGTCGCACTATTAGTGCTTTTGGCTGAAGCCAGTTATCTCGTGCTTAAGGTGCCGAAAACAAAAACGTCTCATAAGAGTAGTCGCTCAATTTTGGTAGATACGTCCGTCTTAATTGATGGCCGGATTATGGCAATTGCCGAATCTGGCTTTATCGGCGATACGCTTGTTATTCCTCGAAGTGTCATTGGTGAGCTTCAATTTCTAGCCGACAACGCGGATCATGACAAGCGAGCGCGTGCGAGGCACGGACTTGACGTTGTAGCACATCTTCAAAAGCTACCTTCGGTAACTGTCGAGATTCTACAAGACGGTAGTAAGGCAGAAGAGGGTGTTGACGAGCGATTACTTAATCTAGCAAAAAAATACGATGCTGCGATATGTACAATCGACTACAATCTAAATAAGGTCGCGAGCGTTGAGAAAATCCAAGTACTTAATGTAAATGAATTAGCCAAAACGCTTCGTATGGCCTATCTACCAGGCGAAAAAATGTTGCTTGAAATGGTCCAGAAAGGTCAAGATAGTCACCAGGCAGTTGGTTACTTGAGCGACGGAACGATGGTCGTTGTTGAGCAAGCAAGTAAAATGATTGGACAAACGATCGAAATTGAATTTATTAGAAGCCTTCAAACTGCAGCTGGTAAAATGATGTTTGCTAAGGTTACTGCTACTGAGGTTGCACATAAAAATCACGATGCCAAGCCGCAGAATCGTAAAAAGCCGACTGGTAAATCTCGTGGGGTATCAATCGTAAAAACTACTCAGCCCGATCAAAATGAACATCTTCGACAGAAGCAACCGCAGCAGTCTCAGAACCCACGACGATCAAAGCGATCAGTCGACCGTGAGGCCGACTTGATCGCTCTTGTTGACAATCTATAGAGTCTATATTTTTTTAGTTATCATCGCTACTACTATTCGCGGAAAAGCTGCGTGAGCGTTTCCCTTCGTAGTAGACGTCATCAGTCACGACGGCAGTAACTTGCTTCGATCCACTTCCAAAGTTGTGCGTTGTTGAGTATGTTCCAGCTCCGTTAGCTGGCAGCGTCGCAATAGGTTTACCCCCAACGTATACTTCCACAGAACGGAGGCCGCGCCCACCACTCGCCACACTTATATCAATTTTGTAGGTGTCGCCGCTGACTTTCGATATATCAATGCTGCCAACACTCGGTTTAACATCACCACATTTGTGAGCGTCATCTGTGGCGGCCGCATCATATCCATCGTTTGTGAGGAAAATATCTTTCTTTGTCACCGGATCTTGTCTTTTTAAAGCATCAACTTTAATGCGAGCTCCTTCCGGCGTACAATCAGTTGCTAACTTCTTCGAGACTTTGTCAAATACAATTGACGTATTAGTCTGAGATTGTGATTTGTCGTACCAAGATGGATATAATTCACCATTGATTTTCTTAATACCTTTTGGTTCTTTATACCAATCTCCTGGCTTCCACTTACCTTCTTTCTGGTAAACATCTTTATGCGCATATTCCATGACTTGACCAATAATTTTGGCAGGTAGTGATGAATTGGCCTGTTTTAAAACTTGCGTGTCAGGATTGCCGAGCCAAACACCCATGCTAAGGACTGGGCTGTAGCTCATCGTCCAGATATCTTTTGGCTTACCGCCTTTATCGGATGTTCCAGTCTTGGTGGCTGTTTTAACGCCAGGGATCTCGAGGCCGTAGAAGTTCGGTCCATAGAGGGCGGCTCGAGCGTTGTCATCACTTAGAATGTCGGAAACGATATATGTAGCTTGAGCATCAACTACTCTTTTTTTGGAATCTTTGTATTTCTTTAAAACTTCGCCTTGATTGTTTTTGACTTCGAGGACGCTACTCGTTGGCTTGTAGACACCCTGCCGTCCTAACGTCGCAAATGCGTTGACGTGATCAACTTGCTTCGTGCCACAACCACCAATGGCTGATGAAAGGCCGGCTTGAGCGTCTGCACCTTGCGTACAGTAGTTTTTATCGCCCATCGCACGAATCGTTTCTAGCGTCGGCTGGACGCCAGCAACATACATTGCCTTTACAGCAGGAACGTTGCGCGACAATGCTAATGATTTACGGATAGGTATGTTGCCGAGGAATTGATTGTCGGCGTTTTTGAGCGGAGCCCCATAAATATCGTTCATGCTGCGATCATCTGCTAATATCGACCCGCTTCCATAGTTCTTTTTATCACCACCTTGGTCTGAAAAGAGTTGTGAGTATACGAGTGGTTTTATGGTTGAGCCCGGCTGAATATAAGCAAGGGCGGCGTTATCTTGTCCATATCCAGGATAGTTAAAATCCCGGCTGCCTTGCATAGCAATGATTTGACCTGTCTTGGTATCTTCAACTGTCGCCGCACCATTTGTGAAGCCGGCCAAAGTTGGCACGCTAGAGTCGAACATTTCCTTCATCGAATCTTTGAGACGATTCTGGATTCGCAGGTCAAGCGTTGTTTTTACGACAAGACCACCTCGGCCAACTGTTGCTTTGCCAAGCTCGCTCTCGAGTTGTGATCGTACCATCTGGACGAAGTGAGGCGCTTTAATGTTTTTATACTGATCAGACTGAGGTTTAATGTTATCAAGAATGGGATATTTTTTTGCTTTCTCGGCTTCGGCATTTGTTATGTAGCCTTGCTCCGCCATTTTTTTGAGAACGGTATGTTGGCGCGCAATAAGAGCTTCATGGCCGGCCACATTGTAGGGGTCATACAATCCCGGTTGGTTTGGAATGCCAGCGAGAAGTGCTGATTCTGGAAGCGTTAGCTTTTTTGATGTTTTGCCAAAATACGTTTCAGCTGCCGATTCAATTCCGTTTCGACGGCCACCATAAGGTGATTCGTTGAGGTAGAGGTTGAGAATGTCGCTCTTGTCATACATTCGCTCGACTTCAAGTGAGAGAATCATTTCCTTGATCTTGCGGGGAACACCGCCAAGACCACGATCTTGAGATTCGTCAGCAAAGAACACTTGCTTGACAAGCTGTTGCGTGAGCGTCGATCCACCTTGGACTTCGCCACCGTTTGCGTTATTGAGAGCTGATCGGGCAATACCGGTTACACTCACTCCACCGTGCTTATAAAAGTCTCGATCTTCGATAGCGATTGTGGCTTGCTTGACGGATTCATTGATGTTTTTACCATCAGTTACGAGTTGATAATTGCCGTCACCTTTGTCTTCCCATAACAGTTTGCCGTTGCGGTCTTCGTAGCGAGTTACTGTCGTTTGGACTCGCTTCGCTAGTTCGCTAGGACGAATTGCGTCGAGGTCTTTTCTGTAGTAGGCAAAAAGTGCACCAACCATAAGAAATACAAATAAAATACCGACACCAGTAACTTTAAGGGCCATAAATGCGCCTTTTTTACTAAACCAGTAAGCGGCTACCCGTTTAGGGTGAAGGCGGTATAGTGTTCGCTTCAGTGGATGCTTTGGGAGACTCGCCAAGTATTCGGCTTTTTTTCGTCCAGCCGAGTCTTTCTTCGTGCGTCGCTTGTGCGTTAGATTTGAGTACACGCTCATTTTGCGTGATTTGGATGGTTTTTTAGCCACGTTGTGTTGTTCCCATAAGCAATATTGTTGTCTATTATAGCACTTAAGTCGAAGTCTGTAGACCTATTTTTCTGCTATAATAGTAACTAATCATGCAAGATAGACTATCGACGAAACTCTCAGAAGAACTACAATGGCGTGGGTTTGTCAATCAAATGACTTATAGCGATATTGCCGAGCTTGATAACGGTCCAATCTCATTCTACTTTGGTGTGGACCCGAGTGCAGACAGTATGACAATCGGCAATTTGGGCGCAGCCATGATGGTGCGTCACTTCATCGATCACGGACACCATGCATATCTATTAGTCGGTGGTGCAACCGGAATGATTGGCGATCCAGATGGCAAAAAGGACGAAAGAAATCTTAAAACTCTTGATGAAATTGCCCACAACAAAGCCGGAATTGCAGCGCAGTACGATCAAGTGTTTGCCAGCAAACAATTTACTGTCGTGGACAATTTTGATTGGTTTTCCGGAATAAACTATCTCGACTTCCTTCGGGATGTCGGAAAGCACATTCCACTCTCGCAAATGCTTAGCCGTGATTTCGTACAGTCTCGGCTCGGTGAAAACGGTTCTGGCATTAGCTACGCTGAATTTAGCTATTCGCTTATCCAGGGGTACGACTTTCTTCATCTGTTTAGAGAGCACAGCGTGACATTGCAAGTTTGTGGTGCGGATCAGTGGGGGAATTCGCTCGCGGGCGTTGATTTGATCCGTCGTCTTGAGGGCGGGGAGGCTCATGTATATTCTACGCCGCTCATTATTAATAAAACGACTGGAATGAAATTCGGCAAAAGCGAGGGCGGCGCAATTTGGCTCGATACAAATAAAACCAGCGTCTACAAATTTTATCAATTTTGGCTAAACTGCGACGACCAGGGCGTCATTGATTACATAAAAATCTATACATTACTTGATAAAGCCGCTATCGAGGCAATAGATGAAAACCACCAAGCTAATCCAGCAGCACGCTCAGCGCAGAAGACGTTAGCGCGTGAAGTGACGACGCTTGTACATGGTCAAGCGAGATGTGAAAGTGTCGAACGCGTAACGGCAGTGTTGTTTAATGAAGCGAACTTTTCTGATCTAACCAACGATGACATGACGCTGCTTGCTGCTGAAATTCCAATCGCAGTGGTCGGGCAGACGATTCGTGAAGCATTGGTTGCATCCGGTACGTGTGAAAGTGGCGGCGAAGCTCGACGTTTAATTGAAGCCGGAGCCATTTCGCTAAACGGTGAAAAGATTATTCAGGATAATGCTATAGACAGACCGAGCTTGATAAAAAAAGGCAAAAATAGTTTTATACTTGTGCAGTAAAGCGAATGTAGATAGGAGGCAGTATGACAACTAGCGACCAGACATTGAGCCGACATTTATCCGAGATGGCCGTAAGAAATGTTCGTAACTGGCTATCTCACGAAAAATACCGGCAGTATCGATCTGAGCTCGAGTCGATGATAGATTCAGAGCAGTGGCAAGAGATTGAAGATGCGTTTTTTAAAAATATTGAATTCGGCACAGGCGGCCGCCGCGGCACAACCGGGATTGGTTCGAATCGAATTAATCGAGTCACAATTGGAGAATCAGCCCAGGCATTGTGTGCCTACGCAGCTTCATTTTATGAGCAAGCACCGAAAAAAGGTATTGTTATTGCGTGCGACACTCGCTTGTCTTCGCCAGAATTAAGTCGGTTTACGGCGCAAGTTTGCGCGGCTGCTGGGTTCAAAACGTATATATTTGATAGTTTTCGATCGACGCCAGAGCTGAGCTTTGCAGTGCGTCATCTGGGTTGTGCTGCTGGTATCGTTATTAGCGCCAGCCATAATCCGCCGTCCGACAATGGCTTTAAGGCTTACTGGAGCGATGGTGCGCAACTTGTCGCACCACACGACAATGGTGTGTTAGCTATGGCTGCTGAGATACAGGAAATACAGAGCATTGATTTTGAAACAGCGGTAAGTGAAGGCAACATTACGCTGATCGGCAAAGATGTTGATGAAGCATACATTGCTGCTGCAGCCAGCCAGTCCGAAGGTGTTGAGCGTGACATTTCAATTGTTTATTCGCCGCTGCATGGTGCTGGTCAAACGAATGTTCTCCCAGTTTTGCAGAGAGCTGGATTTCGTTCAATCACGACAGTTGCACCGCAGATGATTCCGGATGGGTCATTTCCAACAATCCCAAACGGTAAGCCGAATCCCGAAGAAAAATCCGCCAATGTGATGGCAGTTCAGTTGATGTTGAAGACATCAGCAGATATTGCAATCACCAACGACCCTGATGCTGATAGGATTGGCGTGGTAGTTAATCATCACGGCACACCAATTTACTTAAGCGGTAACCAGTCTGCCGTTTTGGCAGCTGATTATGCACTATCTAGACTCAAGGATAAGCAGCAACTGACGAGTCGCCATTATTTAGCAAAAACAATTGTTACAACAGATATGCTTAACGCAGTGGCGGATACGTATGGTATCAAAGCGTATGGCAACATGCTGATTGGCTTCAAATATATTGGTGAACTGATTCGGCAAAAAGAGTCATCTGACGAAATATTTGTGCTCGGGTGCGAGGAAAGCTTCGGCCTTCTAAAAGGCGATTACACTCGTGATAAGGATGGTGCGACTGGTGCATTGCCACTTGCGGAATACGCCGCTGAGCTTAAAAAAGACGACAAAGATCTTTACGATCGTTTGCTGGAGCTATTTGGTGAACATGGTTGCTACGTGGAAAGTCTCGACAATGTTCAATTTCCTGGTTCGGATGGCTTTAAGCGCATGCAGAAAATCATGCAAGCGGTTCGTAGTTCTCCGCCTCAGTCGATCGGCGACCATCACATCACGGCACTTCTTGACTACAAAACCCTGGAGCGTACCGATACGAAGACGAACGAAATATCACAAATTGATTGTATTAACGGCGATGTCGTTGTGCTGGAGTGTGGCGACAAACGGCGACGCATCACGATTCGTCCGAGCGGTACCGAGCCAAAACTGAAAGTATATATTCAGTGGTACGAGCAGGTTAATGCTGAATCGAACATAGAGACTCAATACGAAGATGTAAAGCGATATATGCAAGATATATCGCAATCAGTTGAAGCACTTTTACTCTCCTAGCGCACGCTAATGACGCTTTACTGATTGCTATATTTTGGCCGCCATTACTTTTGTTGCATATAACGGCATAACGGCTAGGGCGGCTGATACACAGCGGATATCTGACATGAAGAGTATCGTAAAGGCTCTAGAAGTCTACAAGGTCAACAATGACGGCTATCCAAGCCCAGTGAGTACTGAGAATGCCTCTGGATGGGAGGTGAGTACAAATGGATCATCACCTACTAATTTTTTATCCGCACTCGTCTCACCAAACGGTGTTACCAAGATACCTGTCGATCCTAAGAACACCGGTAACGCAAACAATCTGAACCCAGGATCAAGCCCCGGAGATCCTAATAACTTTGAGTATTTCTATTTTCGCTATCAGGGTGGCACAAGAGGCTGTGATGGGAGCCGCGGTAATTTCTATGTACTTGGCATTGCAAGGATGGATAGTGTCAAGCAGGGCCAAACTTCGCCGGACAGCCCGGGATTTAACTGTCCAGGAGGCGCGACGTGGAATAACTATGGCTACGCATGGGTTACGGGCGGCTATACGAATTAGCGGTTCCTCTTATCTGCAAACTGATAGTATAGATACATGAACGTTTCTTCTCGCCTTGATACAGTAAAAGGAGTTGGTCCAAAAACTGGGTTGGCTTTTGAAAAAGCAGGCATACTCACAGTGGGCGATTTAATTAATTTCCTGCCACGAAAGCATGAAGATTTCTCAGAAATAGTTCAAATCGCTGATATCCATCCGGGAAAAATGACGATAAAAGCGCACTGCGAGAAAGTAGCTACACGTCCGGTTCGACGCGGCCTGAAGATAACCACCGCAACATTAGTTGATGCATCAGGAAAACTGAATGCCGTTTGGTTCAACCAGCCATATCGTGCTGCGCAATTATCTGGTGACGATGAGTTTTATTTTTCGGGTGAGTTTGAGTTTAATTACAATAAATATCAGTTGACTAATCCGAGTGTCGAAAAAGTGAGTGATATGCCGGTGCAAACCGACCGTTTGTTGCCAGTGTACCGCAGTGTAAAAGGACTCAAGAGCCAGCTGGTGCGCAAAATATTGGCTGAGATAAAGCCTCTCATGACGATGCTACCGGAGACATTGCCGGAGCAGATAGTTCGCCAAGAGAAACTTATCTCTCGCTCAGAAGCCGTGATGGGAATGCATTTTCCGGCTCATAGCGACGATATTGATAAGGCTCGGGAGCGCTTGGCGTTTGATGAGCTATTTGAACTGTTGCTCGCGAGCCAATTGAACCGTCAGGAAAATGCAAAGCTAGTCGGCTGGCATATTCCGTTTGATCAATCTGTCGTGCAGAAATTTGTTAGTAATCTTCCGTTTGCGCTAACGAGTGCTCAGCGCCGAGCAGCATGGGAGGTTATCCAGGACTTCGAACGGCAAACGCCAATGAACCGCTTGCTCCAAGGCGATGTTGGGTCGGGAAAAACCGTTGTTGCCGGACTAGCCGCCCGACAAGCTGCTAGCTCTGGATTCCAATCGGCCATTATGGCGCCAACAGAAATTCTTGCCTCGCAACATGCCGACACGCTTCAAAAATTACTTGCACCATTTGATGTGACGGTTGGACTTTTGACGGGCAGCGTGAAAGGTATCGCTCGAAAAACACTTTACGCCGCCATTGAGAACGGCCAGGTAGACGTGGTGGTGGGGACGCATGCCCTGATACAAGATTCTGTGAGTTTTTCTAGGCTAGGATATGTGGTTATCGATGAGCAGCACCGCTTTGGTGTTGCTCAGCGCCAAGCACTACTTGCAAAATCTAAGCATATGCCACACTTACTTGCGATGACCGCTACACCAATCCCCCGGAGTCTAGCCTTAACGGTGTATGGTGAATTGGATGTAAGTATTTTGAACGAGCGTCCAAAAGGTCGCTTGCCGATTGAAACAAAAATTTGGTCACCAAACAGTCGACCACAGTTGTATCAGAAGATAGACGCTGAGATACTCGCAGGCCGACAAGCCTACGTGATTTGTCCATTAATCGATGGCAATCCTGATAATGAAGCGGCGAGTGTTCAAACTGAATTTAAAAAACTGCAGGGGAGTGTGTTTAAGCATCGACGAATTGGGTTGCTGCATGGGAAGCTCAAGTCTGATGAAAAAGAAAGTGTCATGAGACGGTTTGCTGGCCACGAATTGGACATTCTGATTAGTACGACAGTTGTTGAGGTTGGCGTCGATGTGCCGAATGCTACGGCCATGTTGATTGAAAATGCCGATCGCTTTGGCCTGAGCCAGCTACATCAGCTGAGAGGGCGAGTTGGTCGATCTTCGCACCAGAGTTATTGTTACCTTGTCATGAGCGATAGCAGTAAGCCCTCGGAGCGACTCAAAGAAATTGAGAAGTCGAATGATGGATTCTACCTCGCTGAAGTTGACCTTAGGCTGCGCGGTCCAGGTGAAATATATGGCCGTTCGCAGCATGGCCAACTAAATCTACAAATTGCTACATTAGCCGATACCAAGCTCATCGCCAGGGCTCAACACCAAGCAAAGTCTTTTGTTAGTACTAAGCAAAACCTGTTACACTATAAGCATCTGGCAACGCAGGTTCACCACTATCAGCGGCTTACCACACTTAACTAATCTAATTTAAAGTATAAATATGTATTCTGGAACAACATTCCGAACAAAATCTGGGCGAATGATGGGCGTTCACCAAAAAATCGATCGTATTGCACACCGCAATATCATTCCACTAGCAGAAAATCGAACGACATTTCCAAATAAGCAGCAAATACTCCACTTTGAAGGTCTGAACGGCCCAGACGGAATCAAGCGGAAAAGTCCAGGCAAGGATGAGCCGTGGCACTACATTGATCCTAATAATCCAGAAGACAGACAGCTTACTGTGATGATTACTGACCATATCCATAATATGGCTGCGGCACTAAAAGCTAACGATATGATAAAGGCCGGTTTTGAGGCGGCGTGGATGGCGCACGCTATCGTCGATGGGTTGACGCCAGCGCACCACTACCCACTCGAAGCTAAGCTCGAAGAACTTCGTGAGCAGGGTCTTGAAACTCGAAATTCAACAAAGGAGAAGATACTTTTGCCGGGGAAAAACCGCCGGATTCAGCTACGCAATAATTGGGAATATTGGGGAGCGAAAGGTGTCATGACAACGCATTTTGGATTTGAACTTGGTGTCGCCTCTACGATCTCGACGCACCGCTTTGAAGGTAGTACTGTATCTCGTGAGCAGTGCAACTATATCGAAGAGCACGGATTTGCCAAATATTTTGAAGCAAGTTTACAGCGAGTGGCTGACATGGGAATGTACGATGAGTTTAGTAAGCTCGGCTGGACACGCCACCTAGCACGCGAAACGAAAAATGATTTGATTCCAGAGATCGCTCAATCCGTGACGCTCGGTTGGTATCAAGCGATTATTAATGCGGAGGAATTGCGATAAACATTCGAATTATCAGCGGTGAGTTTGGTGGCCGAAAAATAGATGCGCCAGATGGTCGCCGCATGCACCCAATGGGTGAGAGAATACGCAACGCATTGTTCAATAGCTTAGGTGATGAGGTGTACGGTGCTCGAGTGCTCGATGCATTTGCCGGAACGGGCGCCGTTGGTATAGAAGCCCTAAGCCGTGGCGCTGAACATGTGACATTTATTGAGAAAGATAGAATTTGCCAAAAAATAATTGGCAACAATATACAGCTCCTTGGTATTCCACAGCAAACGACGTTGGCGCGGTCGCCGCTCGCTTGCTGGATTAAAAATAATGATGAACAAAAGTTTGATCTAATTTTTGCCGACCCACCCTATCACGACACACAATTATCCACAGTTGAGCAACTTTTTGGACTATTAAAACCAAAAGCATGTATGGTATTATCACATCCAGGTAGAAGTGAGATACGGACCAAACCCGGAGTTGTTGTGGTGGACAATCGTAGTTATGGAAATGCATATCTCACTTTCTACCGCCTCGTAGGCGCGTAAGGAGCGTCTATTTTTTTATGTGAACGTCAGCGAGCTGAAAATCACCACACAGTCGCATTAGAAGAGTCGGGTTTTACTCTACATCAAGGCTGGAATCAGTAACTAGCCAGCCAGCTTGTAGTCGCCAGCCGCGAAGACGCAATGATATTATCTTTCCCGCGCGACTACCGAGAAAGATTTATTGATGGGGTGGCGACGAATTATTGGCAACAACCAGTTGATAAGTGTATCTACGAACTCGAACGCGGCGCTGTCCTTGATGGTGTTATATGGTACTCTCACAAGCCACGTTCTGAGCTTGATGCAGAGCGCACTTTCGCTATTAAAATGTATCAGCCAACGCACGATTGCACGAGGATTATATGAAAAAGCTGACTATCAAACTAGTGGTGTCAGCGACGGCCGAGTCGTTATGACAAGGAAAAATTATTTGTCGTAATGTGCTGGTCACACAAACATTCTATGTCTTTAGCTGAGCGATCATTTTTGTCGTGAGAAGTAACACTCGACGGAAAGTTTGCCAGCCCATTTGGCGAATTATAGTAATATGTAAAACAACTATATCTTTGTTTGGCTAAGGCTTGACCAAGTGTTCGACATTGCTATATGCTTATGCTAATGAAGTTAACTATAAAAACTAAAAATAAGAATCTTGGATTTACTATTGTCGAACTTCTGATTGTGATAGTTGTTATTGGAATTTTGGCGGCCATAACTACCGTTGCCTATAACGGAATTCAAAAACGTGCGCAGAATGCGTCGATTGTTTCAGAGGCACAACAAGATGCAAAATTAATCGCAACCTACAAAGCACTCAACGGTGACTTCCCAACAGTGACTCCTGCCGAAGAAGCCGTTTGTATAGGCACTGGATTTCAGGTATTTGGGGGTGAGCAATACTGCTGGGATACAGTGCCGGGTGGCTATTACAGAAAGAAGATTAGCGCAACCTTCAATTCGCAGCTTGCAACGATTGGCAGTGTAAGTTCATCTAAAAAGGTGGGAATAAGTAGTGGTGACAATATGCCAACCGGACCAATATTCGTGCGTCCAGGTGTTGGGCCTCAGGACCTTACAACAAACTACTACCACGTTTTATACTTTATACACAACTTAGAAGCAAATGCCGATGCCGCGAAGTGTCCTGTTGGTATTAGAACATATGCCGATAATGTTTTTACTGCCTGTGCAATCCCACTTCAGTAGTAAATAAAAAGAAGCCAACCGGCTTCAATCATATGGTACGCGAGAGAGGACTTGAACCTCCACGCCCGAAGGCACTAGCTCCTAAGGCTAGCGTGTCTACCAATTCCACCACTCGCGCTTACTGGATAATACTATAGCAAAGTTGACGTGAGATAGAAACCTAGAAATTCTTTCCGCATATGCTATCATAAGAGCAATGAAGAGGGAAAAAGCACGTGAGTAAAGTTGCATCATATCTCCAAGAGCACATTTTAGGGCAAGTTAGTACCGACCCGGCGGTTTTATCGTCCATGAGCCATGATGCAAGTGTGCTTGAAATCAAGCCAGAGATGGTTGTTTTCCCTCGCACGACAAACGATATTCGCAAAGTTGCTCGCTTTTGCTATCAGTTGGCTGAGAAAGGTCACGTTCTTCCAATTACCACTCGTGGACTGGGGAGCGACCAAACGGGCGCAGCAATCGGCAAAGGAATTATACTTTCGACGCCAGCTCACATGAATACAATTTATGAATACGAGCCAAAACAAAAACTGGTCCGCGTTCAGCCGGGTGTAAATTTTGGAGCACTGAATGATGCGCTACGTCTGCACGGCGTTTCGATAGCATCAATGCCAGCCTCAGCACGCTACAGCACAATAGGTGGCGCGGTTGCTAACAATGCCAGCGGTATGCTGTCTGGTAAATATGGCGACACGCGATCGTGGGTACATCAACTCGAAGTTGTTTTGTCCAATGGCGAAGTATTGCAAACGGGCCGAATTAGTAAGCGCGAGCTTAACAAGCGAAAAGGCCTCCAGACATTCGAGGGCGAAATTTATCGAAGTCTAGATAACCTCATCGAAGATAATCGTGAACTGATTGATAAAAAAATTAACACCGATGTACGCGACAATGCCGGGTATGAAGCAATCGCCCGCGTGAAAAATAAAAAAAGCGGTTCATTTGATTTGACGCCACTGTTTGCTGGCAGCCAAGGGACTCTCGGAATCATTTCGGAGATGATACTTCAAACAGATTTTGTGGGAATAAAGCGTCACGTCATTGTCGCATCGTTTGCAAACGCCGAATCGGCTCGGGATGTGCTTGATAAGCTTAGGGATCTTCAACCAGCTTTGCTCAACTATTACGATGGTGGATTATTCAAACTCGCTCAGCGTGGTGGTCAGACATATAAATTTTTCGATGAAGAGAACCAAGCAGTTCTCGTGATGAGCTTTGATGACTTGAGTGAACGGACTCGAGCTAAACGGATTAAAAAGGCTGCAAAATTACTGGAAGCAGCTGGCGGAAAAACGACGTCGGGAGATGAATCGAAGGCTGATGAGCTTCTTGCCGTATGCGAAGTGACGACACATCTCATCTCGCCAGCCGGAAAAACAACAACTGCACCGGCGCTCTTCGACGGAGTGTACGTCCCGTCAGAACGTTTCGAGGACTTTTCTCTCGCGGTGGCGGTACTCGCTGGCAAGCATAATGTTGAACTTCCGTTGTATGGCCGTATACTCGACGATGTGTACTACACTCGACCGCACTTACAGTTACATAAAATTGGTGACAAGCAAAAAGTATTCAAGTTGCTTGATGAGTATGAGCTATTGGTCCACCAGTATGGCGGTCATCTCATTTGCGAGGCGGGCGAAGGTCGTTTGAAAAGCCGATTCGCTTACAGGAATATCGACGACGACGTTTTAGAGGTGTTTGAAGCAGTAAAAAAAATATTTGACCCGTACGTAATTCTTAATACCGGTGTCAAGCAAAAAATTGATATGAAGCAGCTAGCGCAACATGTTCGATCAGACTACGACGGTACCGATTCGCTCCCCTATGTTGCCTGTATCTAGCTAGTGCATACTTGTAAACCACCACCAAAAAGGCTAGTATATTACTACTGAGCGGATGTGGCGGAATTGGTAGACGCGCTAGCTTCAGGTGCTAGTGTCCTCCGGGACGTGGAGGTTCAAGTCCTCTCATCCGTACCATATAGAAGGCATCACGAAAGTGGTGTTTTTTTATTGACATTTTTTAGTTAAGGAATATAGTAATTTTTGTCCCTACGATCGTCGCTGAATGGAGAGCCAATTAATGTTATCCATCAAATCTGGTCACAAAGCAACCGACGACACCATGGAAAAGTGGGATGAGCTGGTCAAAAGCAATAAGTCGACTTTGATTAACTTGCGCCTTGCCTTTGTACTCAAGTTTAAGGAAGGGCTGCAGATCGGCGTACTGACAATCCCGAGTGGCACTGAAGTGTCGCTCTTCTGCAACATGAAAGGTGCGTACAAAAGACCAACAAACAGTTCTGCCGACGAATCGCTTGGTACGTTCTACATGAAAGGGCTGGATGTGACGTTGCTGAAAAGCGGCAAGTTACGAGTTCATCGTCGCACCATGCCTCAAGACCCAAGCGAGAGCTGAACTTCGATCGCCCGGCGACTCGACGCGTAGGGATATGGCCCGGCTCATTGTCATCAGATTGACGATTTGAGCTGGGCCTTTCTCTTGTATACTTAGTTTATGAATGAACCGCTCAACGGCGTCGGTCCGCATAAAAAGCCATGGCCGACTGATGAAAAGTACGACAAAGAATTATTAGAGCACGGCGATCGTCGCAACGTTGTCGATGAATATCGATATTGGTCGAACGCAGCAATCAAAAGAGATCTCAAGAATAAAAGCAATGGACTCCACGTTGCAATAGAAAATTTTCAGCATGACTTCAACATCGGTACTATTGTCCGAAATGCCAATGCTTTTAACGTTTCAGTCGTGCACATTATCGGCAAGAAGCAGTGGAACCGGCGCGGCGCAATGGTGACTGACAAGTATCTCGAGATATTACATCACGCTTCTGTCGAAGATTTTGTAAAGGCGATAAAAGATCGATCTATCGTCGCTATCGATAATATCACCGGAAGCCAGCCGCTTACACAGACCAAGCTCCCTCGAAACTGCGTTTTAGTGTTCGGGGGCGAAGGGCCAGGTATTAGCCAAGAACTACAAGACGTGGCAGAGAAAACAGTTATGATTGAACAATTTGGCAGCACTCGCTCGGTTAATGTCGGCGTAGCATCAGGTATTGTCATGTACGCATGGATGGAGCACAACTACATTGACATTTCGTTAATTTAGAATTATAATAATTATATCATGGATAAAAACAAAGACAGCCTCGGTCTTACTCGCGTCATGTTCGAGCCAACGATTGAATTTGGTGATTTACTCAAAGAAGTAGATCCACCAACCCTAAGTGGACGGCATATGCATTTTTTATTTTCCGCCGCTTCGTGGAACATTAGTCTTGACGCACGAAAAAAAGCTAACAACGACGTCGGTAGCCGGCTCAATCTAGCTAAGCAAAACCTTGCCGATGCTGACCCAATTGTTATCAGACGCAACAAGGAACCGAGTGTCGATAAAGGAAGTAAATCCTACAGGTCAAGGCTGTTATTCGAAATCGATGATAAAAGCGGATTACTCAAAAATTTGGAAGATGCGCTCCAAGAACTTGAAGACGACGAACGCACCCAGCCTCCTCATGATCTGCGAGGTCAGATATTTGTGGACATTTCAACAAGCGCACTACAAAGAAACAGGGAGCGTCTCGTTGACAAACTTGAATTGGCATCTTCAATCAACAGACACCCTGCTGGTAATAGAAAGCCACGCTCAGCAAGATTACCAATATATGGCGTTACAAGCCCTATCGTTGTTGTAGATAATCTACGCGGCGTTCCAGGCGTTCAGTAGTACTATCAAAGTAAATATCTTGTGCTTGCATTTAGCTCTTAAAAATGCAAAAATAACATTTATGGCAACACTTTCATCACAAAGTTATAAAGGCACGCGGGATTATTATCCTGAAGATAAGCGTGTCCAAAATTATATTTTTAACACGTGGAAAAAAGTTTCGATTAGTCACGGCTACGAAGAATATGGCACGCCACTACTCGAGCCTCTTGAAGTGTATACTGCTAAATCTGGCCAAGAGCTTGCAAGCGAACAAACATACAGTTTTACCGATCGCGGTGATCGCGTGGTGGCAATTCGACCCGAGATGACGCCGTCTGTTTCACGACTGGTAGCTGCTCGACGTCAAGAAATGGCGTATCCATCTCGACTGTTTAATATCTCAAACTTCATGCGCTATGAACGGCCGCAGCGTGGGCGAGAACGTGAATTTTGGCAGTTGAATGTAGACATATTTGGCGATGATAGTGCATTGGCCGAAGCTGAAATCATTACGATGGGTTCCGAATTTTTGACCTCGTTTGGCGCTACGCACGATATGTTTACGATCAAAATTAATAACCGAAATGTTATAAATTTCATGATGGCACATTATCTTGGGCTTGATGCAATTCAAGCACAATTAATGATCAAACTGTTTGACCGTAAGAGTAAAATACCACCAGAAAATTTTCGAGATCAAGCCATTGAGATATTCGGGGAGGCTGATGCGCCTGACGGTCTTAAGAAAATTTCGGCTTTGCTAGGGGCGAAAAATATGGCGGAATTACCGGAAAGTATTCTTGAGAGTGACGCCGTTAAGCAAGTGCAGGAATTATTTACGCAGCTAGAAAAGTCAGGCATCAAAAATGCAGTGTTTGATATTACATTGATGCGTGGGTTTGACTATTATACTGGGACAGTTTTTGAATTCTTTGACAATGATCCAGAGAATCGCCGCTCACTGTTTGGTGGAGGTCGTTACGATGGTCTTGTTGGATTATTCGGCGCTGAACCGTTATCAGCTGTCGGCATGGCACCGGGCCTGACGATGACTGAACTATTCCTTCAGAGCCACAGTCTTTTGCCAAAATTGTCGTCAACAACCGAAGTGTATATCGTTGTTATTGGCGAGGTCTCTGAAGACGCACATCAGCTTGCAAGCAAACTCCGGCGCGAAGGTGTGTCTGTTGAGCTTGACTTAACTGATCGCAAAACTGACAAACAAGTCAAGACTGCCATTAAAAAAACTATCGATAATATCCTATTTGTAGGCGAAGAAGAAGTTCAATCTGAAAGTTATACACTACGCAACACCACTAATAATAAAGAGCAAAAACTAAGTTTTGAGCGGCTTGTATCGACAGTAAAAGACCGCCGTCGCAAAACCGACGATGGTCTGTCTGATTTGTTCGACTAATCTGTATCTGTTATACTCGACCAAATGAATACGACTGTTAAAAACCTATCCGACACTAAAGTACAACTCATAATCACACTCGACAAATTTGAGCTTGATGCGGCCGAACAGGTTGCGCTTTCAAAGCTTGCAAAAGAAGTAAAAGCACCAGGGTTCCGTAAAGGCAAGGTGCCAGCTAGCGTTGCTAGGAAATATGTTGACGAAGAAGCTTTGGCTCAACAGTCACTTGAAGACGCACTGTCAAAAGCCGTAGCCGAAAGCTTCACTTCTGAGAATATTCAGGCGCTCGAGCGACCTGCTGTTGAAGTTAAAAAGTTCGTTCCGGGCAAAGAACTAGAATTTACTGCTGAAGCGCAAATTATTCCTAAAGTGACACTTGGTGATTACAAAAAGCTGAAACTGAAAAAAGATACGTTCACGATTGCGGAAAGCGACGTTGATGACATTATTGAACGAATGCGTGACGGCTTATCTGATAAAGTTGAAATAACACGTGCTGCGAAAATGGGCGATGAAGCGACAATTGATTTCGTTGGAAAGAAAGACGACGTTGCGTTCGATGGCGGGACGGGAAGTGACTACGCACTTGGACTAGGAAGCAACTCATTTATTCCTGGCTTTGAAGAGGGCGTCGTCGGCATGAATATTGGCGAAACCAAAGATATTCTGCTAAAATTTCCTGAAGAATATCACGTCGCGGATCTCAAGGGTGCAGCCGTAACATTTACAACAACATTGAAAAAGCTGCAAGAGAGCAAAAAGCCAGAAGTAGATGATGCGTTTGCTGCAAAAGCCGGTCCGTTCAAGAATGTAGCAGAGCTCAAGAAAGATATTAAGCGTGAACTGACCGAGCAAAAAGAACGTGAGGTTGCCGAAAAAATAAAGGATGAAGCGGTCGCTCAACTTATTGAAGTAAGCACTGTACCGATCCCGGATGTACTAGTGAAAGATCAGTCAGAGTCGATCGAGCGCGATATGACACAAAATTTGACGTATCAGAATATTACTCTTGAACAATATCTTGAAAACAAAGGCTTTGAATCAAAGGAAAAATGGATGGAGAGCGAAGTCAAAGATGCGGCTGAAAAGCGCGTTCAAGCTGGTCTTGCACTTGCAGAGCTGAGTAAAGTTGAGGATATTCAAGCCACCAATCAAGAGCTAGAGGACAACGTCCAACGTTATAAAACTCAGTACGCGAACAATCCACAAGTGGTTGCTCAATTTGACCAACCTGAGGCTCGCCGCGACTTGGCAAACCGACTTTTGACTGAAAAGACAGTTGATCGATTGGTTGAACTTAATACGAAGTAGCTACCAAGCTAAATCTAAATCATTAGCACTCACTTGCAATGAGTGCTAATTTTTGTGTATAATAATTGCATGACAAAGCCATCAAATTATCTTGTTCCGACAGTCATAGAGCGCACGCACGACGGCGAGCGGGCATTTGATATCTATTCGAGACTTCTTAACGAGCGCATCATTTTTCTTGGTGAAGATGTTAATGAACACACTGCTAACATTGTCGTGGCGCAATTGTTACATCTTGCCTACGATGACCCAAAAAAAGACATTAAGCTTTACATCAATAGCCCCGGCGGTAGTGTATACGACGGATTGGCCATTTACGATACTATGCAGTATATCGGTCCGGATGTTCAGACGATTGGCATTGGTTTGCAAGCGAGCATGGGCGCGTTTCTACTGAGCAGTGGAGCCAAAGGCAAGCGCTCGGCTCTCCCGAGTAGTCGGATAATGATTCACCAGCCGAGCAGTGGCACGCAGGGGAAGGTGTCTGATCAGGAGATCACACTACGCGAGAGTCTGCTACTTAAGCAAAAGCTCAATGAGATCTTGGCGAAAAACACTGGTCAAAAACTCAGCAAAGTCGAAAAAGACGCCGATCGCGACTTTTGGATGAGTGCTGAAGAAGCGGTTACGTACGGTCTTATTGACGAAGTTATCTCAAAAGCTTAAAAGATTTAGTATAATTGATGGCATGAACAATGATCTGCCAAAACCACCGAAAAAAACAGAAGGGTGGGATAACAACAGTCAAACGGCCGCTGTAACGAGCATCGTGTGCTCATCGCTGTTGATGCTACTCTACGCTCTTCCGTTGGTTAGATATTTAGCATCTCCTAGCGATACACTCAGTGGAGTCGAATATCTTCTTATACACCCTATAGCGTTTTTGGTGTTTCTTACAGGAGCTATAAGTCTTGCACGTGCGGGTAAGGCTGAAACACTGAACAATCACTCAATCTTTCTCATTGGTTCGTTGGTAGCTTCGGGCCTAATGTTAACGGTAACATATATAATACTGGGTTAAGATTTATTATATTAAGTATTAAGCACTTGACTATTTGACGTAGTTTAGTCACAATACACAACAGAAGTAGTGTAGCATTGAGCAAGCATGTGCGCGTGTTTTATTGAATTATTTGGCCGTAATCAGTAATAGCCTCGACGCTAAGGGAATCTTCGGCGGTCATCCCTACACCAATACCACAATTAAATGCGAGGAGTTATGCGTGGCAAAAGCTGAGCCTACAAACAACAAGCGTGTCTTTTTTACGAGCGACGACACCGCTCTCCCAATACCAAATCTTATTGCGCACCAAAAAGCATCATGGGCTGAGTTTGTTGACACAAGCTTGAGCGAGATATTTGCTGAACTTAATCCGATCGAAGATTATACTGGTCAGAAGCTGGAACTTCGCTTCAAAGAGTATGCCTTTCAAGATCCGAAAACCACAGAGCAGGATGCAAAAGAAAACAACTTAACTTTTGACGCGCCACTGCACGCCAATGTTGAGCTGACAAATAAAGTTACTGGTGAAGTAAAAGAACAAGAAATCTACCTCGGTGATTATCCATGGATGACCGATCGTGGCACGTTTGTCGTAAACGGAACCGAACGTGTCGTCGTTTCGCAGCTCATCCGCTCAGCAGGTGTTTTCTTCACAGCTGATACAGCTAATGGCCATAACAACTACGGTGCAAAACTTATTCCGGGACGTGGTGCATGGCTTGAATTTGAGACTGCCGCGAACGGTGCACTGTTCGTTAAAATCGATCGCCGCCGCAAAATCCCAGTTACGACGCTCCTCCGCGCGCTGGGCCACAGTAAAACTTCAGAAATCAAAAGCCTCTTTGCTGGCGTTGACACCGGTGATATTAAATACATCGACGCGACACTTGATAAAGACACAACTAAAGGCGCAAACGAAGCCCTGATCGAAGTCTACCGCCGACTTCGTCCAGGCGACCTGGCCACAGTCGATAACGCTCGTACGATGATTGAGCGCATGTTCTTCGATTTTAAACGTTTTGATTATTCGCGTGTCGGCCGCTACAAGCTCAATCAACGACTTGGTCTCGATGTCGCTAATACAACTGAAAATCGTGTTTTTCAAATGAACGATCTTATCGCTATCATTTGTGAAATGATTCGACTTAATAACACACAAGAAGCACCAGATGATATCGATGCATTGTCAAACCGTCGTGTCAAACTGGTTGGTGAGCTTGTTGCTCGTCAATTCCGCGTTGGTATGCTTCGCATGCAACGAAACGCGATGGACCGCATGAGCATGTCTGATATCGAAAATGTCACACCCGGTCAACTCATCAATGCACGTCCAGTCGTCGCTGCTGTTCGCGAATTTTTCGCAAGCTCGCAGCTGTCACAACTGATGGATGAGGTCAACCCGCTATCTGAGCTTTCCCACAAACGCCGCCTCAGCTCAATGGGACCTGGTGGACTTTCTCGTGAACGCGCTGGCTTTGATGTCCGCGACGCTCACCCTACGCACTACGGTCGTCTCTGTTCGGTTGAAACGCCAGAAGGTGCCAACATTGGGCTGGTTTTGAACCTTGCGACGTACGCTCGTGTAAATGAGTACGGCTTTATCGAAACGCCATATTTGAAGGTTAAAAATGGCAAAGTCAGCAAAGAAGTTGTTTACCTGGACGCTTCGCAAGAGCTCGGTGAAGTTATCGCCGACGCTGGCGCCAAGTTAGAAGAAGATGGCAGTTTTGTTGAAGAGCGCGTCAGTGCTCGAAACAACCTGAACCCTGAGCAAGTTGACGTAACTGATGTGACGTACATGGACGCTGCCAATAAGCAGATTCTTGGAACGACAGCTAGCCTGGTGCCATTTATTGAGAAAAACCGTGTCGACCGTTCTTTGACAGGTTCAAACATGCAGAAACAAGCCGTGCCACTCTTGAATCCAGAAGCGCCAATCGTCGGAACTGGCATCGAAGCTGAACTCGCTAAAAACACAGGACAGCTTATCGTAGCTGAAGCGGACGGAGAAGTTGTTCGTGCTGAAGGAAGCGAAGTCCATGTTAAATACAAAGATGGCGTCAAAATCTACAACGTGATTCACTTTGCTAAGAGTAATGACGACCGCTCGATTAACCAAAAGGTATGTGTTGTTCGTGGTCAAAAAGTGGCAGCTGGTGACACACTCATTGAGGGTGCTTCAATCGACAATGGTGAGCTATCACTCGGTCGCGACCTTACTGTAGCCTTTATGCCATGGGGCGGTTACAACATGGATGACGCGATCGTTCTAAGCGATCGAATTGTTAAAGATGATGCATTGACAAGCATCAACATCAAGGACTTTACTGTAGAAGTCCGCGAAACGAAGCTTGGTCCAGAAATTGTCACTCGCGATATTCCAAATGTTTCCGAAGATTCACTTCGTCACCTCGACGAGGATGGAATTGTACAGGTTGGCTCTGAGGTGAAGGCTGGTGATGTGCTCGTCGGTAAAATTACACCAAAAGGTGAACAAGAACTCAGCTCTGAAGAGCGACTACTTCGCGCGATTTTCGGTGAAAAAGCTAAGGATGTCCGTGACACTTCGCAGCGCATGAATAACGCAGGCGGCGGTAAAGTTGTCGGTGTGAAAATTTTCTCACGCGAGAACGGTCACGAATTAAAAGCTGGTGTACTTATGCAAATCCAGATTTTCGTTGCTCAACTCCGCAAAATCTCAGTCGGAGACAAGCTGGCTGGTCGGCACGGGAACAAGGGTGTCGTTGCTCGAATTCTTCCAGTCGAAGATATGCCGTTTATGGAAGATGGAACGCCGATTGATGTGATTTTGAACCCGCTCGGCGTGCCAAGTCGTATGAATATTGGTCAGTTGTTTGAAACCCACCTTGGTATGGCAGCACGAGCACTTGGCTACAAGGTCGCAACGCCACCGTTTAACGGTGTCCCGAATGAAACTATTTCTGATGAGCTCGAAAAAGCTGGCTACGCTCGCGATGGAAAAAGTCAATTATTTGACGGGCGATCAGGTGATGCATTTGAAGAGCGAACCACTGTCGGTGTCATGCACATCATTAAGCTTCACCACATGGTGAGTGATAAGATTCACGCTCGCTCAACTGGTCCGTACACGATGGTGACGCAACAGCCACTTGGCGGTAAGGCGCAAAATGGTGGACAACGATTTGGAGAGATGGAGGTCTGGGCACTTGAAGCATACGGTGCAGCTACAACACTCCAGGAAATGCTAACTATCAAATCAGATGATGTCTATGGTCGCGCTAAAGCCTACGAATCAATCATCAAAGATGAGGCGATTGTAGGTCCAAAGCTTCCTGAGAGCTTTAACGTTCTCGTGAAGGAATTGCAAGGTCTTGGTCTTCGCGTCGATTTGCTTGACGAATCCGATGCTACGACAGTTGATGCTGAAGATGTTATCGCTGAAGCCGGTCCTGCCGACAAAAGCGTGCCAGCTGAACTCATAGCCGATGATAACCCAGAGACGATTCTCGATGAAGCTGACGACTTTGGTGATCTTGGTGACGGCGTATCGATTCAAGATACTGATGAAATAGATGAAATTAAAGAGGAGGTGTAAGATGAGTCGAGTAATTGCCAGCAACGGAATCGCTGATTTTGACGCAGTACGCCTAGTTGTCGCGAGCCCAAGCGACATTATGAAGTGGAGTCACGGTGAAGTGACAAAGCCAGAAACCATTAACTACCGCACTCAAAAACCGGAACGTGATGGACTCTTCTGTGAGCGAATTTTTGGTCCAGTCAAAGATATCAATCCACACGACAACAAACTAAAAGGTGTCCGATCGCGAGAGGCATCAATCGATAAAAATGGTGAGCTTGTTACGAAATCTATCGTTCGACGTGAGCGCATGGGTCACATTCAACTTGCTGCTCCTGTGGCGCACATCTGGTTTATGCGCGGTACGCCATCAGCTATTAGCTTGCTGCTTGGTATCACCGTACGAAACCTTGAGCGTGTGGCCTACTTCGCGACCTATGTAGTCCTTAAAGTAGACGAAGCTAGACGTGATCAGTACCTTGCTGATCTCGATGCAGAAACTGATGCTGGTCGAGCGGCAATTAAAATCCGCTATGAACGTGATGCTGAAGCTGACGGCGCTGATGTCAAGGTCCTCGCTGAGCAGCAGTCACGTGAAATCGAAGAACTTAACGAGAGCTACAACTTGAAAAAAAGTCAGCTTGATAGTCTGGTTAAGCGAGCATTGATCAACGAAACTGATTTCCGAAATCTTCCTGAAGAATACGAAGAATTAGTTACCGTTGGTATGGGCGGCGCTGCACTAAAAGCACTGCTCGATGAAATCAATCTTGATGACTTGATCGCGCAATTGACGGCTGAGGTCGCCGAGTCAAAAGGGCAAAAAGAGAAGAAACTTTTGAAGCGATTGAAAATGCTCGAAGGTATGCAAAATGCTGGCATTACGCCAAACAGCTTAACACCAACCGTGCTTCCGGTTATTCCACCAGACCTACGCCCGATGGTGCAGCTTACCGGTGGCCGTTTTGCGACATCCGATTTGAACGATCTTTATCGACGTGTCATTAACCGTAATAATCGTTTGAAAAAGCTCATCGATCTCAATGCTCCAGAGGTGATTTGCCGCAACGAAATGCGTATGCTGCAAGAAGCTGTTGATGCACTGATCGATAACAGCTCAGCTCGCGGTGGTCGCGCGGTTAATGCAACTGGTGGGCGACGACGGCTCAAGTCTATCAGTGACATGCTGAAAGGTAAGCAAGGACGCTTCCGCCAGAACCTTCTCGGTAAACGTGTCGATTATTCTGGTCGTTCTGTAATTGTTGTTGGTCCGAAGCTTAAGATTCACCAATGCGGTTTGCCAAAGCAAATGGCGCTCGAACTATTTAAACCATTCGTTATTAGCTGGTTGATCCGTAACGAGCATGCCCACAACATTCGATCAGCGACTCGACTTATTGAAGCTGGCGACACGCTTGTATGGGATGCGCTCGATGCTGTTATTGAGGGTAAGTACGTTCTCTTGAATCGTGCGCCGTCACTTCACCGTTTGTCTATTCAAGCGTTTATGCCAAAACTCGTCGAAGGAAAAGCTATTCAATTGCATCCACTCGTTGCGAACGGATTTAACGCGGATTACGATGGTGACCAGATGGCCGTTCATTTACCGCTCAGCAAAGACGCGCAGCGTGAAGCTCGCGAACTCATGACGGCGACGCACAACCTTCTGAAACCTGCAGACGGTGCTCCGGTACTTCAGATCGGCCAGGATGTCGTGCTTGGTAACTACTACCTTACTTACGAAAAGCCGAGTGCTCAAACCGAAAACGTTAAGGCATACAGTTCAATTTACGAAGCAGAAATGGCCTACGACAACAAGAAGTTGCAACTTCAAACTCCAATTCGGGTCAATGTAAAGGGTGAACTTCGTACTACGACACTTGGCCGCGCTTTCTTTAACGAAATTTTGCCTGAAGATTTTGCGTACGATAACTCAGTTCAAACGAAAAAGCAGCTCAAAAAAGTCTTGGCTAAAATCTTCGATGTGTATGGCGCCGAAGAAACTGCGCAAACGGCCGACCGCATGAAAGGTCTCGCATTTCGATTTGCGACAGTCGCGGCCGTCTCAACGGGTAAGGACGACTATATTGAGTTTGATGAAGTCGATGCTTTCACTGCCGAAGGTGACGCAAAGACGACTTTGATCTCCGAACAATTCGACCAGGGCTTGATTACTGAGGAAGAGCGCTACAACCTTACGATCAACAACTGGCGCAACATTAACGGCCAAGTAACGGACTTTTTGCAAGCCAAGTTGAAGGATATGGACACTAGTATCTCTGTCATGGTCAACTCTGGTGCTCGTGGTGACATCAGCAACGTCAAGCTGGCTTCAGCAATGGTTGGAATGATGGTTGATGCCGCAAACCGCGAAATTGAACTTCCAATTCGAAGCAGCTACAAGAAGGGTCTAAGCTCGCTTGAATCATTCGTCGCAACACGTGGTGCACGTAAAGGTTTGATCGACACAGCGCTCAAGACTGCAGACTCTGGTTACTTGACTCGTCGTTTGGTTGATGTGTCTCAAGACGTCTTCACGGTTGAAGATGAATCAGGTGATGATGATGGATTCGCCATTCGTCGCGCCGAAACTAAGGACACAATGATTGACTTTTCGAACCGTCTTGCTGGACGCTTCACGGCTGAGGCGATTGATGGCCACATTGGCAAAGACGAGTTGATTACTCGTGATATCGCCAACGCGATCGAAGCCGACACTTCGATCGATGAAGTAAAAATTCAATCAGTTCTTTCAACGAAGAATCTTCGCGGTATTCCGCAGCGCAGTTACGGTATCGATATGTCGACTGGTGCTCTTGTAGCGACGTCACAACCGGTCGGTGTCATTGCTGCACAGTCTGTTGGTGAGCCTGGTACACAGCTGACACTTCGAACCTTCCACGCCGGTGGTATCGCCGGTGGAGACATCACGCAAGGTCTGCCGCGTGTCGAAGAGCTTTTCGAAGCCCGACAGCCAAAAGGTCAAGCCTTTACTTCAGAAGTTGCTGGAACCGTAGATATCTGGGAAGACAACAATAAATACATTGTCCAGGTCACCTCAGATTCTGGTCGCGTCGAGCGAATTTCACTTGATGGCCGCACTGTTACTGTCAAGGCTGGTAGCGACGTCAAAGTTGGCGATGTCTTAGCGACTGCCGATAATGATAGCAAGCCACTCGTTGCGCCATTTGATGGAGTCATCGAAGTTGCTGACGATACACTTGTGATTGCAGCCAACGCCAATGCTCCAGCGCGTTACGAGGTTCCTGGTAGCTCACAATTAGTTGTCAAGGCTGGCGATGTGATCGAAGCTGGTGATCGCCTGACAATCGGCTCATTGAATCTGCACGACTTGATGCGGCTCAAGGGAACTGAGGCGACACAGCGTTATATCATCAACGAAGTGTTGCGTATTTACGCCGCGCAGGGTCAAGATGTTGCCGATAAGCATCTCGAGATCATCGTGCGACAGATGTTCAGCCGCGTTCAGATTGAAGAGCCAGGCGATGGATCATTCGTCATGGGCGACATCGTCAGTAAAGCTGCTGTAGTCGAAGCGAACGCTGTACTCGCTGCCGAAGGTAAAGAGTTGATCGGTTACACGCAATTGCTACTTGGTATTACAAAAGTTTCTATCTGGAGCGATAGCTGGCTTTCAGCTGCATCATTCCAAGATACGACTCGTGTATTAATTAACGCTGCTGTGACTGGCCGCGCCGACCGATTGCACGGTTTGAAAGAAAACGTCATCATCGGTCGAAAGATTCCAGTGGGAACTGGCGTCGACAAAGCCGAAGACGAATTGGCCTACGCCGGTATCAAAGAAGATATTGAGCTTGCCGAGTAAGCGACTACTCTTTCTAAAAAATACTCGCCTTTCTACAGAGAGGCGAGTATTTTAGACGTAAGCAGATTGGTGGTTGTCGAAGATAAAATATGCGACTACAATTAAGTGAGGATTCAAATGATCCGAAGTTTCATGATGTTTGTCTTCCGGATGACTTTGGCGAAACATGACACGCGCTCTTAATGAATTCCGAGGCGTAGGGTGGAACTGTGTACGCACGGGGCTGGACTATATACAAGAGTGGGGTACGACGATGTACTGGGGTTCTCAGGTATTGAGCACTGTATGCAGCCGTGCACTGACCGTCATTCGGCATGAGGCGGGCTAGCATTGCATTTTCTTTGCAACGCTCGAGCCCACTTCGTCGGGATTTCATTGACCCCTATTGAAGTATTGCGTTTCGTTTGTTACTATTATGTATGAGTTTCTCTTTTTATTCGGTTGATTTAGCAACAACCAAGTAAAAAGAATATGATTTATGCGAAGCTGCTACTTCGATTGATCATAAACAATCCACACTGGCCTTGAGACGCCAGCTGTGAGTAACCTAAATTGGAGTTTTACTACATGCCAACAATCAACCAACTCGTGCGCAAGCCACGTAAAGTCGCTGGAAAGAAATCGAAATCACCAGCACTTGGACGCATCCATAACGCACTAAAAACTCGATATTACGATCAAAACGCACCTCTCAAGCGTGGCGTTTGCGTTCGTGTTACCACAAAGACACCGAAGAAACCAAACTCAGCGCTTCGTAAAGTTGCACGTGTTCGTCTAACAAACGGTCAAGAAGTTTGGGCTTACATCGGTGGCGAAGGCCACAACCTACAGGAACACGCTGTCGTGCTTGTGCGCGGTGGTCGTATTCCAGATCTTCCGGGTGTTCGATATCATATTGTTCGTGGAGCCCTAGACCTTCAGGGTGTTGCAAAACGTAACCAAGGCCGCTCAAAGTACGGTACAAAGAAAGCGGATAAATAGTCATGCCACGAAAAGTTACCAAGAAGCTACAGCGCGAACTCAAGCCTGATCGCAAATACCAAAGCGTAATGGTGCAGCGTCTTATCAACAAGTCTATTCTCGACGGGAAGAAATCAATCGCCGAGCGTGCAGTTTACTCTGCACTCGAGCAGGCTGCAAAAAAACTCGACAGTGAAGAGCCACTCGCTGTTTTCGAAAAAGCGCTTAGAAATGTTTCACCAAACTTCGAAGTAAAATCTCGCCGTGTTGGTGGTGCAAACTACCAGATTCCATTCCCGGTTCAAGGTCACCGTCAACTTCATTATGCATTTAGTTGGCTTGTGCAATCGGCACGCGCACGAAACGGTATGCCGTATGATCGTCGTCTTGCACTTGAAATCATTGACGCCCATAACGAAGCCGGCGCTGCTTTCAAGAAAAAAGAAGATACACACAAAATGGCCGAAGCCAACCGTGCTTTCGCTCACTTTGCTCGTAACTAACATTTCTCACTACACTTAAACAGGAGATATTTATGGCGACGCCTAAAATTACAGATTTGAAACAATTCCGCAATATCGGAATCATCGCACATATTGACGCTGGTAAAACCACGACAACTGAAGGTATTTTGTACCGAACGGGCATCAACCATAAGATTGGTGAAGTTCGCGGTGCCGACGGAGATAGCGCAACGACCGATTGGATGGCACAGGAAAAAGAGCGAGGAATTACGATCACTTCCGCAGCCGTTACTTGCTTTTGGAAAGGTCATAAAATTAACATCATCGATACGCCGGGTCACATCGACTTTACGGTGGAAGTCGAGCGTTCACTTCGTGTCCTCGACGGCGCGGTGACTGTCTTTGACGGTAAGATGGGTGTTGAAGCTCAATCAGAAACCGTGTGGCGACAAGCTAACAAATACGGTGTACCGCGTATCTGCTTTATCAATAAGATCAACCAAACAGGTGGTGATTTCTACAAATCGCTTGATACAATTCATGCTCGTCTTTCAAAGCATGCGCTTCCGGTTCATTTGCCAATTGGTTTCGAAAAAGACATTAACGGTGTTATCGATCTTGTTGATATGAAAGCGTACACGTACTCTGATTACACTGACAAAGAGCTCGTCCAGGGTGAAATTCCTGAAGATATGCGCGAAAAAGCCAAGAATGCACGAAGCCTACTTGTTGAAGCAGCAGTTGAAGCTGACGACGAATTGTTTGAACGCTTCCTCGATAAGGGCGAAACCTCAATTACAGAGAACGAGCTCAAAGCTGCACTCCGTAAGCGAGTGCTTGCCGGCGATTTTTACCTCGTCTCAGGTGGCGATGGTCGTGGTGTGATTGTTGAGAAACTTCTCGATATCATGGCTGATTACCTGCCAAGTCCGCTTGACGTTGAGGCTATTTGGGGACAAAATCCTAAAACTGGCGATGAAATTTCCCGAAAACCAGACTCTTCACAGCCAATGGCTGCATTGGCGTTTAAGATTGCGACCGACCCATTTGTCGGTAAGCTGATTTTTGTCCGAGTATATTCTGGAACGCTCAAATCAGGTAGTTACGTTATTAATACAACGACCGGCGAAAAAGAACGTGTCGGCCGCATCGTCCGCATGCACGCTGATAAGCGAGAAGAAGTTGATTCTGTGAGCGCTGGTGATATCGCCGCAGTTGTTGGACTAAAGAGTACGTTCACCGGCCATACATTGTGTGACGTCGCAAATCCAATTGCGCTAGAGAGTATCACGTTTCCAGATCCGCCAGTCGCTATCGCCGTTGAGCCAAAGACGAAAGCCGATCAAGAAAAAATGGGTATCGCACTCAACCGCTTAGCTGAAGAGGATCCGACTTTCCGAGTCCATACTGATGAAGAAACTGGTCAGACAATCATGTCTGGTATGGGCGAGCTTCACCTTGATATTTTGATCGATCGTATGAAGCGCGAGTTTAAAGTTGAAGCTAACATCGGTGAGCCACAAGTTGCTTTTCGCGAATCAATCAAGGGGACATCGAAAGTTCAAGGCAAGCATGCCAAGCAATCTGGTGGACGTGGCCAGTATGGCGATGTCTGGGTTGAATTTGAGCCGAACGAACCTGGAAAAGGTTTCGAATTTGTCGATTTAATTAAAGGTGGTGTTGTGCCGCAAGAATTCCGTAAGCCAGTTGAGCAGGGAATTCGCGAAACACTTGATGGCGGAGTAATCGCTGGCTATCCTGTTGTCGATGTCAAAGCGACATTGTACGATGGAAGCTACCACGACGTCGACTCGTCTGAGCTCGCGTTCAAGTTAGCCGGTAGTCTTGCGACACGTGAAGGCGTGAAGCAGGCAAAGCCGATTTTACTCGAACCAGTCATGCGTGTCGAAGCAACGACTCCGGAAGAGTTTATGGGTGACGTCATTGGCGACCTCAATTCTCGCCGTGGCCGCATTGAAGCGATGGAAGATCTCCTCGGTGGCGCGAAGCTAATTAAGGCGTTTGTTCCGCTCGCCTCAATGTTTGGCTACACGTCAGACTTACGCTCAATGAGCCAAGGCCGCGCTGCGAGCACGATGGAGCTCGCTCAGTACGAAGAAGTTCCGCCAAATGTTGCGCAGGAAATCATAGAAAAACGCGCTAGCAAATAACAATTAAATATTCTTAATAAAGCCACCGTATGCATCGGTGGTTTTATTATTTATTGACATATAAATATCATTATCGTATAATCTAGATATCTATGCGCACTCAGCAAGAAATTCAGCACAAAGACTTGGTGAAATTCGAGGGAGACCCTGAACATCGAGAGCTATTAAAAAACCTAACAAAAGCAGCCATTTTTTTTTACGCCTATGGGGGTATTGCCAATCAAGTTTTAGATTACGTTATGCCACTAAGAGTGCTAGAATCTACGAGTAATCCATGCCTCGACGGTGATTCAGCAGACGTTAGTGAACACGACCGAGTCTTAAAAATAGTAGACCCCGACAGCTGTCGGGGGATGATGGAAAATGCTACTCTGTCATTAGTTTACGATCCGGCGTTAGCCACAGATATTCCGACGATTGCTGATAACATATCCTTGGGTTATTTCCAGATGACTCGCGGTAAGGGTGAGCTCGATGTGTCAACTTTTGAATTTAGTGACAAGTCACTCGCGTCCGTAAGGTCAGAAGGGTGTGTAGAGTTGGATCTACTTCAGTCACCGACACCCATAGCAGTCTTGGACAATCCTGAAATAAACGACAATGACTTTGTGGTTGGGCTGTTCGAGGAAGAGGCTTGCGACGATACTTTTGTAGGAGCGGCATACACCGCGCTCGGTAGTCGATTTGCCAACATTTTTGCAGTCTCCGATCGTCAAAAAAAAGCTACAGTGACGGCGCTTCATGAGCTTGGACATCTCGTCGGCCTCGTTCATTCCTCGAGTTTAGACGGTTGGATGGCGAAGACTGATATGCCGAGCCCAACGGGTTCAACGCCATACTTAATTTCACCTGGTGTAACGCTTGCTTACGAGGGAGTGGATAGCGAATATGGTGACGAGACTTCGATAATGGGCCGATTGCCAGATGCCAAGAGCCTATTCAGCGATACGCAACTTACCGCTCAGTCAGAGGATCTATTCACGCCTTTCGAGCTCGATCAAGTAGAGAGCCTATTTACCGGTCGCCCAGCAGCCAACGAACTTGTTATGACGGAAGACACGGAAGCCATAACTTTAGAGATCTTTGACGAACGCAACTATGTCAGTATCGAACTTCCTGAAGCTATCAATATATATAAGATTACTCCTGGTGACTCAAAGAGAGAGTTCAGCTCTGATTTCACGACGTCTAAAGTGAGTATTAGAGCAGAACAGTCGGAAAAAGTACCTCAAATTGCAGTATACCTCAGAGACGTCAAGGATAGTTCTGGGGCACCACAACCGGACTTAGCGTTGTTTCGATATAATATAACGGGTAATAATTCAATGATCAATTTAGCCTTAGAGCAGACACAGCAGCTATTACCATTTACCGTTGATACAAACGGAAGCAAATTCACCATCAATCGTCTATAGATAGTTGCAAAACTCCTTTACAGCTACCGATAAACTCTGTATAATTCTATGCATACGTCGTGGAGTTCGCTTATAGCAACATGAACGAATTACGCGCGATAACACCGGCCAGCATATCACTAATAACTCAGGAGAATAAATCCATGGCAGATTTTGATCGAACGAAACCGCACGTCAACGTAGGAACAATGGGCCACGTCGACCACGGAAAAACAACCCTTACTGCTGCAATTACTGCAGTGCTTGCGAAGAAAATTCCAAGTGACACTAATAAAGCTCGTGCTTACGCCGACATCGATAACGCTCCAGAAGAGCGTACTCGTGGTATTACAATTGCTTCATCTCACCAAGAGTATGAATCAGAAAATCGTCACTACGCTCACGTCGACATGCCAGGTCACGCTGACTACGTTAAAAACATGATTACTGGTGCGGCACAAATCGATGGTGCAATCCTCGTTGTTGCTGCAAACGACGGTCCATTGCCACAAACTCGTGAGCACGTACTTCTTGCAAAACAGGTTGGTGTTCCGAAGATTGTTGTCTTCCTTAATAAAATGGACCTCGCTGACCCTGAGCTTGTTGAATTGGTTGAAATGGACGTTCGTGAACTCCTCGACAAAAACGGATTTGACGGCGACAACGCTCCAATCATTAAAGGATCTGCGACTAAAGCACTCGAAGGTGACGCAGCTTCAGAAGATGCAATCATGGAACTGGTTGGCGCACTCGACAGTTACGTTGAAGAGCCAGCCCGCGACCTTGACAAGCCATTCTTGATGCCTATTGAAGATGTCTTTTCAATCAAAGGCCGTGGAACTGTTGCAACTGGACGTATTGAGCAGGGTGTCATTAAGATTAACGACCCAGTTGAAATCATCGGCGTGAAAAAAACACAGGCTTCAACCGTTACTGGAATTGAAGCATTCAAGAAGAATCTCAACCAAGGTCAAGCTGGCGATAACGCAGGAATCTTGCTCCGCGGTATCGAGCGCGAACAGGTTGAGCGTGGTCAAGTTCTTGCTAAACCAGGAAGCATTACACCACACACCGAGTTTGATGCTGAAGTTTACATCCTGAAAAAAGAAGAAGGAGGACGACACACTCCATTCTCAAAGGGATACAAGCCACAGTTCTACTTCCGTACTACCGACGTTACTGGTGAAGTTGAACTTCCAGCTGACAAAGAAATGGTCATGCCTGGTGACACATTGACTTTCAAGGTCAAGTTGCTCGCTCCGATTGCCATGGAACAAGGTCTTAACTTCGCTATCCGTGAAGGTGGCCGAACTGTCGGTGCTGGTGTTGTGACAAGCATCACGAAGTAGCATTTACTTTTACACTAAGAAAGAGCGCTCTCAATCGGAGCGTTCTTTTTATTTTTGTGAGTATGATTTATGCTATAAGTATGTTGAGCCAATATGCTACTAGTTATTATAATCCAGACCGTGAGCTATACCTCTTTGGCACTAAGCTATTTACGGTGTTGGCCATCGTCACAATTCTCATCTTGATAGGTTAAGCTATCGCAAAAAAGTTCGACGGAACAACGCTGCTATCATTTTACTAATAGCGGCAGCTTCGATAATCTCGTTGCAGCTTGTCATGATCGAGTTGAATAATCATCGCGACTCGGATATCAGGCTGCTACATCAAAAATATGTATAGGAATCGCCGCCCTATTCTGAAGCTGACGGTATTTTAGTGTGCTAGTTTTATTATTACGAGAAGGTGAATGAGCCTACATCTCGCTTGTTACTAAAACTCAGACGTCATTCTTGCTCAGCGAATTTTAGGAAATTATGGCCTTATAATAATTTTCGCAATAATCAATTTGCCGATAAAATTAATCGTCAACTTTCACTGTAATCAAAGCTTTCAAGAAGAACCTTACCTAAGGTCAAGTTGCTCGCTCCGATCGCCATGGAACATGGTCTTAACTTCGCAACCGCGAAGGTGGCCGAACTGTCGGTGCTGGTGTTGTGACAAGCATCGCGAAGTATTATCGAAACTATTAATAAAAATACTTCCGAGAAATTGGAGCTATTTTTAATTAGGCTTATTTATCGCTCGAGAAATGTATCGTGAACTTTTTGAAGCGCCATGTCATAGTCATTTGGCGCGACGAAGAACGTTGTGCCCGGACTGTGACGCGTGTCGGTCATGCCAACAATACCAATACCGTCTTCGCCAAGTGCCTGAGCGATCCGCCCTATCGAGATAGCCTTAGCGCTTGGCTGATTTCGTAAACCTTCACCCACGATGTGAATCATCGCCGCATCATCGATACTGAAACGCTTATCACTAGAAAAGAGTATAGCAATTTGTTTTCTGTACGAGTCTGGTGCGTATATTGATATATCATCTGTACTTGTGGCCGCATGTTGGTAGGGAATCCCGTGTCGCGCTAAAAGCTCAAAGATTTCTTGTGTCGTACCGGCACACTCTTCTATGCCATATTGAGATAGCTGAAGCTCAGTCATATGCGGTATACCACTAACCCCAACAATTGGTTGATTGCGCCAATCACGTTCATCAACAACTTCGGTCTTAGAGCGACCGGTAAATGTTGAATGCATAATAGTCTTGACTCCGGTTGAGCCAAGATGTCTGGCTACTTCACGGTTCAATAGTTCGTTGCCACCATTTGCAAGCTCCCGAGCTTCACGGTAGGTGAGCTGTGATATCGGGTAGGCTTCTGGCACAACGCGCGGATTTGCACTAAAAAAACCTTCGACATCTGACCAATTGTGATATTCATTTGCATCATACATTCTAGCGATGATTGCGCCAGTAATATCGGAACCACCGCGTTCGAACGTGTTAATGCTTCCAGAAGGTAGTGAGCCATAAAATCCAGGAATGACATATTTTTCTCCAGGATCTAGCAATTTTGAAACCGATTGTTTTGTTGAAGTCTCATCGAGCGCTCCATCACTTGAAAATTGTATTACATCTGCTGCATCAACATACTCTCGATTTGTTATGCTAGCTAGTAACTGAGCACTCCATTTTTCACCGAGAGCTGCCACAGCGCTATCAAATACTGTACCGCCGACAAGATCAGATCGCACCTCGTTAATAAATGAAGCTCGTTGCTCTGGTGAAAGCGATGTTCGAATTGCAATGTCGGTCATTCTATCGATGACACGTACCCTGCTTTCATCGGATAATGTTTCACCGTACTGTAGCAGCAGATCTGTTACCTTGTCGTCGCACGCTTTATCTTTGCCGGGGGCAGAAACGACGACAATGTCAGGCTCGACGTCGTATTCACGAATACGTTGTGCGACTAATTCCGGCTGAGCCATTGAGGAGCCACCAAATTTTGCAACTATTCTGTTAATTTCACTAGACATTAAAAATTATTATAGAACAAAACATATAAATTATCAATATTGGATATCCCGCTACTGATAGCTACTTCCCATAATGCCGAGCAATTTTGGTGCAGACTTCCGGGAAGGGATTACAATAATCAGGATTTGAGTTTTGCCAATAATTCGAAGATGATTCCGACATTGGGCAAACGTCACTTGGTTTTTTCTCAGCTGAAATCATAGTATAGGTACTACCGCAGCTATTTGCTTGCGGATAGATTTAGACTGTTGTACAATAAGTTTCAACACTAAATCATATCGAGAATTCGGCGGTACTCACTCCAGCTCGAGGTTACGATATAGCACATAAAGGAGTACAAGAATGGCAGACAAACAAGCAGAAGGACTACGAATTCGAATTCGCCTCAAGGCCTACGATCATAAAGTGATTGACCAATCAGCAAAGCAAATTGTTGATACAGCAATTCGCACAGGTGCAAGCATCGCTGGTCCAGTGCCACTTCCGACACGCAAGAGTACCTACACAGTCGTGAAGTCACCGCACGTCTACAAAACAGGCGGAGAAGCGTATGAAATGCGAACACACAAGCGCTTGATTGATATCACGAACGCGACGCCAAAGACTATTGACAGTTTGCAAAACCTCAGCTTGCCAGCTGGTGTGGATGCAGAAATTCGTATGTAGCAAAAAACTAAGTAATAAAATACCGCTCATGTAGTTGAGCGGTATTTTATTACTTAAGAATTTATTGCTTAGCTGATTTTTCCTTAGGAACGATCTGAGATTCAAGTATGCTTGAATTTGCATCAATTTGATCGTAAATGTTTTGGACCTTGGCGTTCAAATAAAGTACCCATGCACCAAGCGCGACAACCAACACGCTCAAAATCATCCAGTATAGCGTTTGATTCGTAAAGCTAAACGTCATGAACGGAGTTTGCTCCGATGACTGCTTGAACGATTTAAAACCTACAGGCTTTTTCGTTGTTTTTCGCGTAGTTTTTTTTGGAGCAACTTTTGTGGCCTTAGTGACTTTTGCGGCCTTCGTCGCAGTTGATTTCTTGGTGACTGGTTTTTTCTTTGGCGCTGCCATGGGTAAATTCCTTGCTTAGATGTCAATTACTTGTATTATGCCTGAGAGGTGTTCATAACACAAGCAGTATTGTAAAGTGCATAGTTATCTGCTACGATGAGCTGTAAATGGTCACAAAAACAAATAAAACGCCAACTTCATCGCAAAAGAAAAAATCTACAAAACCACAGACGCGTCCAAAAACTCGAGCTGCATCAACGAGCCGTGTAAAGGAACAGGTTTTCGAGACTGATAGTACATATTTTTTGAAACTTGTCGTCTTCGTACTCTTAGGAACGCTCTGGCTAAAGTTCGCACAACCTATCATGTTGTTCGGTGTGCCATTTGCGGGATTTCCACTTGGTCTATTCGTAGGGCTTTTGCTCGTAAATAAATTTGAAAAGTATCAATCCGATCGTAAGATTTGGTACGCTATTTTACTAGTTGTGACAATTATTTGTTACTTTGTGCCAGCTGGTGTAGTCATTTAGTATAATATTTGCAATTATTTTTCAACTTTTTTCACTAGCTCGTCAAGCGTTAATCCGCTGTCCGCTAGCTGTCTGGCACCAGCTCCAACGAATCGCAAGTGCCATGGCTCATAATTATAGCCGGTGATTTTTTCCTTCCCGAGTGGATATCGAATGATGAAGCCAAAATCCGGCGCATGCTCTTCCAGCCAAGCTGCGTCGCTGTCATTTATAGCGCACACTGCTGAATTATTCAGGCAACTCGTAGAGTAGCTATCGATATCGGCCGCGAGCCCAGTGTGGTGTTCGCTTGTACCAGGGACGGCAATATAGTTGCGAGTTTGCTTTGCGCCACGGATAGATAGTGATTCGTCGAAGACTTGCTGCTGCGTAGCAAGTGATCGATATGAGCTGAGTGCAATTAACTTTCTGCCTTGGCTGTTTGCTTTTTCGAATAATTTTTCTAAAGCCGTCGCAGCTACGGGGCGCAGCCGAGCTGGACTATTCGCTTTAGCGGCTTGAATTTTGACGTCGCGCAGTGGTTGCTTGTACATAGCTGGAAGGGGGTGATTTTTGGCAGTGTATGCCCAAACACCGCTCGCTCTAAATGGATCAGTGGCGGCAATAGTCAGTGGCAAAACTCCTTTTTTAAGTGATATGGACTGCGTTAATTTCGTCGCATTTTCTGACTTCGCTGCGTCGGTAACGTCAAACGCGTGATGGATTAAATGTGTTTGCAGAACGACAAACATAATATATATAATTGAAATCACGACAATAAAGAGCCATTGATAGGCTGAACTTCGCAAGACGCGCACAAAGAGACTGTTTTCTTTAAACACCACACGTCTATGATAGCAGTAAAAGGTGGGTGTAAAATGACCCGCATTTCGCGGGGCTTGTCAACGGCGTCAACCGTACAGAACCCACGAAGATACGTGCTAGATGGTGATGTGCTGATCTTCGGATAGACACACAGTCGACTTGACGTGACAGAGCAAAGTCTCTACCTTCACCTTGATGTGCCGGAGTTCGGTGTCGAGTAGCTCGCCGAGCGTTGTGGCTACTGCGTAGAGTTGTAGTTGAGCGTACCAGTCGAAGGAACAGGATTCATCTTCGAAGTTGAACTCCGATTGCTTCAAGCCATGACCGATCGTGTAACCGACTGCTTGTTCGACGAGGTTTCTGTCATACCTATCAACAACGAGGGACACCTGAGCGCCTCATTTGTTCGTGGACGAGCTCGATAAGCACCGGCTTGTCTTGTTTCTTGCCCGTGGTTATCTCCTTTTAGACCATCATCTACGGCATCTCCGCAGGTATACCATCGATTATAGCTATAGCAAATAGTTGAAATATGTCAATACTTATGCATAAAAAATCCCGCATCCTCGTGCGGGAGCCGCGCCTGATCATTGCTGTCAGGGGCTCCCGCGAGATGCGGGTTGTAGAAGGGTGGTTGCTACAGCTGGTCAACCGAAATGAGCAGGTCGTTGATGGCGCTCAGGCCGTCAATGGTCCATGCCTCGAAGCTCACCTTCATCACGTACTCTCCGTTACCTTCAGGGGCTCGCGCGATCGAAAACGCGATCACAACTTCATCTGTCTGCAGATCTTTTATGCTCTCCTCGTACTGCTCGGTGATGTTGCGGAGGCGCGTACTTGCGCTGTATTGACTCGCAAAATTCTCTGTGATTACGACCAAACGCTTGAAGTACATTATTCATCTCCACTCGTAGGGTTTAGCTGCTCCTGTCAAACACATTAACAATGTAACATACTTTTGTCAAAAACATGTTGGGACACGTTGACACGGTGCGGTAAACTGTGGTAAATTCGAATGGTAACTTATTACGTAATAACAACTCGTTCTCGCGCGAATCGGCAAGTCTGACACCAGATACTACCAGTCGCCGAGAATTTTAAGTGGGAGAACGAAGGCATGAAAGCACTTCTCGGTACCAAAATTGGTATGACCCAAATCATCAGCGAAGATGGTCGTGCAGTTCCTGTGACGCTCATTCAAGCTGGCCCAGTCATCGTGACTCAGGTGAAGTCCGTCGAATCCGACGGCTACAACGCGGTGCAAGTGGCATATGGTGAGGGTAAGAACCTGAGCAAGGCCGTAGCAGGACACGTTAAGTCTGCAAAAGTATCACCGAAGTTTATTCGGGAATTTCGCGTCAAGGAACTCGGCGATGTCAAAATCGGCGATTCTATTGACCTAAGTGCATTTGCGCTCGGTGACATTATTAATGCCACCGGAACATCAAAAGGTAAAGGGTTTGCAGGTACGGTCAAACGCCACAACTTTAACACGAGCAAGAGTACGCACGGTGGAAACGGAAACGTTCGTAAACCGGGTTCTATTGGCTCAATGTACCCACAAAAAGTCTTTAAGGGCAAGCGCATGGCTGGCCGTATGGGCCACGACCAAGTGACTGTCAAGAATCTTGAAGTCGCCTACATCGACACGACTAACAATTTGGTTGGTCTTAAGGGTGCTGTCCCGGGTCCTCGTAAAGGCCTCATCGTGCTCAATGCACTTCAGGGAGGAAATGCGTAATGGCTGATTCTACAACAACAACTCGAACAACACTTCCAAAAGAAGTTTTTGGCGTTACTGTCGAAAACCACGCTCTGCTGAAAGTGGCATACGAGTCATATCTTGCTAATAGCCGCTTGGCTTCAGCAACTACGAAACAACGTGGTGAAGTCCGCGGTGGTGGTAAAAAACCATGGAAGCAAAAAGGAACCGGTCGTGCTCGTTTCGGTTCAAGCCGTAACCCAATTTGGCGCGGCGGTGGTATCGTATTTGGCCCGCGCGGTAACGAAAACTATACCAAGAAACTTTCAACAACGAGCAAGCACGTTGCACTTCGCCAGGCTTTAACGCTCGCAAACGAGTCAAAGAAGGTTATCGTCAAAGATATGACGACAACTGGTAAGACTGCGGAAGCTGCAAAGTTCTTAGTTGATAACAAGCTCGACCGACGCGTCTTGCTTGTCGTTGACGAGAAAACGCCAGAGCTATTGCGCGCAACCAACAACATTCAGAACATTTTGCTTATTCGTAGCACGTACCTATCTGTGTACCACATCCTTAACGCTGATCACATCGTGCTATCAAAGGATTCGGTTGCGACAATTAAGAAGTGGCTTGCAAAGCCGGCTAAAGAGGAGGCTGCATAATGAGTCATCTTATCAATGTCACGCCGCGGCCGACTGAAAAGGCCTACGCCCAAATCCAAAATAACGTTTACATTTTCAATGTGCCTTTGTCTGTTAATAAACGACAAATTAGCGAAGCGATTGAAGCTCAATACGACGTCACTGTTGTCGGCATCAAAACGCTAGTTCAAAGCGGTAAAGCAGTTCGCTTTTCGCGGGGTAAACGAGCACAACCAGGCAATACTGCTCGTAAAGACAGTAAAAAGGCCTACGTGACGCTCAAAGACGGCGACAGCATTCAAGTTTTTGACGCGCCAGCTGCAGAAGAGGAGAGCAAGTAATGCCAATCAAAACGTACAACCCAACGACTCCAGCACGTCGCGGTATGAGCTCCGAAGACTACAGTGAAATCACGACGAAAAAGCCGCTGAAATCACTCCTTAAGAGCAAAAAGCAGAATGCCGGTCGCAATAACACTGGTCGTATTACAGTTCGTCACCGTGGTGGTGGTGTGAAGCGACATCATCGTTTGCTTAATCACAAGCTTGCAGCTGGTACACAAGCTACAATCGAAGAAATTGAATACGACCCTAACCGCTCAGCGCGTATTGCTCGTATAAAAGATCAACACGGTTTGTACCACTACGTGCTTGCCGATACAGCAATGACTAAAGGAAAGAAAATTGCGAGTGGCGAAGAGGCTCAAGTTGAAGCTTCAAACCGCATGCCTCTTTCGAAGATTCCAGTTGGTTCGCAGATTTATGCGATTGAAATCAACCCAGGCAAAGGCGCACAAATGGTGCGATCTGCTGGGACAAAAGCACAGCTTATGGCAAAAGAAGGCGACTACGCACAAGTACGACTTCCATCTGGCGAAGTCCGTCGTTTCCGACTGGAAGCGATGGCAACACTGGGCGTTGTTGGAAACATCCAACATCAAAACGTCAAAATTGGTTCAGCTGGACGTAATCGCCGCAAAGGTATTCGCCCATCTGTCCGCGGTGTTGTTATGAACGCCGCAGATCACCCACACGGTGGTGGTGATGGTGGACGGCATGGTCCTGGTAAACCACCGCAAACGCCATGGGGTCAACTGACACTCGGCTATCGTACTAGGCGCCGCAAAGATACAAGTAATCTAATTATCCGAACCCGCCACGATGCGAAGAGGAAGAGGTAATCTATGAGTCGATCACTCAAAAAAGGACCGTTCATCGACTTCAAGCTCGCTAAGAAAGTTGCGGCGCTCGGAAACGATGACCGAACAATCATTAAAACGTGGGCTCGTGCCAGCACGATCAGCCCAGACATGGTCGGGCGCACTATTGCTGTTCATAATGGCCGTATTCATGTACCAGTGCTGATCTCGGAAAATATGGTTGGCCACAAACTCGGTGAGTTTAGCCCTACACGTAAATTCCGACGTCACGGCGGAAAGGACAAGAAGTAATGGCTGAGCTATTCACTGTCCGTTCGTACGCTAAAGGGGTTGACCAAGCGCCACGTAAGGTCGGCATTGTTGCAACGCTTGTTCGTAATCGTACTGTCGCTGACGCACTTGTCATTCTTGAACACGTACCACGTCGCGCAGCGCTGCCAGTCAAAAAAGCCATTGAAAGTGCTCAGGCAAATGCTATCACGAATCACGGTCTTGACGGTAAAAGTTTGACTATCTCGACTATCACTGTGACAGTCGGAACTCGGCTCAAGCGCTTCAAGCCAGCTTCACGCGGCCGTGCTCTTCCATTTCAGAAGAAAACCAGTAACATTCTTATAGAAGTATCTGGCGCCGAGAAACCTACCAAACCAGCTGCGAAAAAACCAGTCGCGGCAGCAAAGGAGACTGCATAATGGGTAACAAAGTAAACCCAATTAGCTTCCGCCTGCAAGTCCATAAGAATTGGGACTCACGCTGGTTCGCCGGCAAACGTGATTTTGCCAAATGGCTTGCGGAAGATATCAGAGTTCGCGAATTGATCGAAAAGAAATTCGCGTCACGACCAACAATTGATCGAATTGAAATCGAGCGTTCAGCAAATCTCATCACTATTACAATCCACACTGCAAAAGCCGGTGTTGTGATTGGCCGTGGCGGCGCGGGTGTTACTGAACTTAAAGCTCAAATCGAAAAGATTGCGAGCCTTCCTGTTCGTATCAACATCGAAGAAGTTAAGCGACCGGAACTCTCAGCAAAACTTGTTGCCGAGAATATCGCTAATCAACTCGAACGTCGTATCAATTTCCGCCGGGCGACCAAAATGACTGCGCAAAACACTATGAATGCGGGCGCTAAAGGTGTCAAAATTCAGGTTGGCGGACGTTTAAACAACGCCGAAATGGCACGAACTGAAAAAGTTATCGAAGGCTCAGTGCCACTCCACACACTCCGTGCGGATATCGATTTCCACACTGCTCGCGCACAAATGTCGAACGGTGGTGGTATAGTGGGCGTCAAAGTCTGGATCTATAAAGGTGAAAGGCAGGACAAGTAATGTTACTCCCAAAGAAAACCAAGTTCCGCAAAGTTCGTAAGGGTAAAAACCCTGGCGTCGCGACACGTGGCCACTACATCGCTTTCGGCGATTACGCGCTCCAATCGCAAAGCAACGAACGCATCACTTCACGACAAATCGAGGCTTCACGTCAAGCGATGACTCGTTACATCAAACGTGGTGGTAAAATTTGGATCCGCATTTTCCCTCACACACCAGTAACGCGCAAGCCACAAGACGTGAAAATGGGTTCAGGAAAAGGTAACCCAGAATTCTTCGTCGCGAAAGTTAAAGCTGGGACTGTATTGTTTGAAATGAAGGGTGTTGATGAAGCTGTCGCACGCGAAGCTATGCGCCTTGCATCACACAAGCTACCAGTGAAAACTAAGTTTATCGCAAGGGAGCAACAGTAATGGCTGAAAAAAAGACAACGACAAAGAAGACCGCTGTAAAACCAGCTAAAACTGTGCAAACAGTTGACGAGTTAAAGGCAAGTCTCGACACGAAGCAGCAAGATCTACTTCAAGCGCGACGTGGACTGGCTGCTGGAGAACTGGCAAATCCACGTGTCATTACGACAACTAAGAAAGAAATTGCACGACTTCACACCGCTATCCGAGCGTCTGAGCTGTCGGCAGCAAAGGAGACTAAATAATATGGCCAAGACATTGACCGGTATCGTGACATCGGATGTTCGCGACAAGACAATTACCGTCACTGTTACTAGTCGTGAAACGCATCCTATTTACCGCAAGCAGTACACTGTTTCGCGTAAATATTCTGCCCACGATGAAAGCAATACTGCAAAGAAGGGTGACAAAGTTGTTATCCGTGAATCTCGTCCTGTCTCTAAGACAAAAGCCTTTACACTCGAGCGCGTTGAAGAAAAATCTCGCGGTTCAATTGAGTTAAAAGCTGACGAGGCGGAGGCTAAATAATATGATCCAACAGGAAACTCGACTAAAAGTATGTGATAACAGCGGCGCGAAAGAAGTGCTATGTATCCGTGTGCTTGGCGGAACGAAGAAGCGCTATGCACGCGTTGGTGATGTTTTTGTAGCTACTGTCAAAGCAGCGAGCCCAACAGGAACAGTCAAGCGAAAATCTGTTGTTAAGGCAGTTGTTGTCCGAACGCGTGATCAAATCCAGCGTAAAGACGGAAGCACGATTGCTTTCGATGATAATGCATGCGTGATTGTTGCTGACGACCAAAAAGCGCCACGCGCAACTCGTGTATTCGGACCAGTCCCTCGTGAGCTTCGCGAAATGGGCTACGCCAAGATTATTAGCTTAGCACCGGAGGTACTCTAATATGGCACAACGTATTCAAAAAGACGACGTGGTAAAAATCATTAGCGGCGACAACAAAGGTACCACTGGCAAGGTTTTGGCAGTTCTTCCAAAGAAAAACGCCGCATTGGTTGAAGGTGTCGGAACAAAGCACCGTCACGTCAAGCCAAGCCAAATGAACCCTCGTGGCGGCAATAAAGACATTCACGTCCCGACGCCACTTCACAAGCTCGCCTTGGTAACTGATGCCAAAACTGCCGCGATTACTCGTGTAGGTTACGGCAAAAATGCCGATGGAACGAAAGTGCGATTGGCACGTCAAAGTAATAATAAGGAGATCAAATAATGGCTACAGCAACTGCACCAGCCGCGACTCCTCGCCTGAAAGCTTTGTACAACGATACGTACAAAAAAGAACTCCAGGCCGAACTGAATCTTGCGAACGTCCACCAGGTACCGCAGCTTGAGAAGATCGTTGTGAGCGTTGGTATTGGTAAGAACAAGGACGACAAGCGCCACTACGAAATCGTCAAGAATACACTCGAAAAAATTACTGGTCAAGCACCGGTTGATCGCATGGCAAAAAAATCAATCGCTGGTTTCAAAGTTCGTGCGGGACTGAATCGTGTCGGTATTAACGTGACGCTCCGCGGCGCACGAATGTATGAATTCCTCGACCGGCTTGTCAACATTAGCTTGCCTCGCGTTCGTGACTTTCATGGCGTTAAAGCCAAAGCCTTTGACAAGGGCGGAAATTACAATCTTGGCATTGTCGACCAGAGCATTTTTGCTGAACTTTCATTTGAGGAAACGCAAGTTGTCCACGGTTTGCAGATTACATTTGCAATCGACAGCGAAAGCCCAGCCGATTCACGCGCACTGCTTGAAAAGTTTGGCGTACCATTTGAAAAAATTGGAGGAAGAAACTAATGGCGAAAAAATCAATGATCGCTCGCGATGTAAAGCGTAAGAAAATGATTGAAAAGTACGCTGCAAAGCGCGCTGAACTCAAAGAACTTGGTGATTACGACGGCCTGCAGGCACTTCCAAAAAACAGTAGCCCAAGCCGCTTCAAAAACCGCGACGTGCTAAGTGGGCGACCGCGCGCCTACATGCGCCGATTCGGCCTTAGCCGCATCAATTTCCGGGAAAAAGCCAGCAAGGGCGAAATTCCAGGCATCACAAAGAGTAGTTGGTAAGAAGGAAAGGATTAATATATGTCATTACAATCAACTGACCCAATCGCTGACCTTCTTACGCGCATTCGAAATGCGTCAATGGTCGGCAAACATGAAGTTCGTGTGCCATCGAGCAAGCTCAAAAGAGTTGTTGCAGAACAACTAAAGAAAGCAAAATACTTGACTGATGTCAGCGTTGAAGCTGGAAAGCCACGCGATACATTGGTTATCACGATAAACAAGCCGGGCGAAAACAGTACAATCACTGAAATCAATCGTCTAAGTAAGCCGGGTCGCCGCGTTTACGTCGGTGCGGCCGAAATTCCTCGAGTAAAGTCAGGACGCGGACTGGTACTTATTAGTACAAGTAAGGGAGTCATGACTGGACACGAAGCCCGTAAGCAAAAGTTGGGTGGCGAACTGTTGGTAAAGGTTTACTAAGACCATGGCCAATGGGTTCTGGTCGCAGATCGCTAATCTTTACGTAGGTAAAAGGTTTGTAGATAATACGCACGATGTTTTGCAGGCTCACAAGAAAAGCTCAGATTCACGTGCTGATTTACAGCGAACAATAGATGAAGCTGAATTGATTGAAAAATCCAAAGAAAAAACGATGCGTGACCAAGGGCAAAATAATAACGAGAAAGAGAAGTAATATGAGTCGAATCGGAAAACTACCAATTGACATCCCTAGCGGTGTGACAATCACGGTCGGCGAAAGTGAAATTTTTGTCAAAGGCGCCCGCGGCGAACTGACAGTACCACACTTGAGCGGCGTAACTGTCAAAATCGAGGATACACAAGCAATCGTCACCCGTAAGGATGATGAACGCATTGCTAAAGCCCAGCACGGGCTGCAGCGCGCACTATTAAATAATGCCGTCCAGGGCATTACTAAAGGGTTTGAGAAAAAGCTCGAAGTTAACGGCGTCGGCTTCCGTATATCAGGCGGCGGCCAAGCAATTGAAATGAGCCTCGGCTTTTCGCACCCCGTTAAATACGAAGCGCCTACTGGCGTGACGTTGACGGTCGAAAAAATGACCATCACGGTCGCAGGTATCGACAAGCAAGCTGTTGGTCAAGTTGCTGCAGAAATTCGTTCACTGAAGAAGCCAGAGCCATATAAAGGTAAAGGTATTAAATATGCTGACGAAGTTGTGCTTCGCAAGGCAGGAAAGGCTGGTAAGTAATCATGAGTGATCTTGCAAAAAAACTACTGAACAAATCACTTCGAAAAAACCGCGTCCGCGCGAAAGTTGTTGGCACTGCTGAACGTCCACGCCTAACTGTGACGATTAGCAACAAGCATGTCAGTGCTCAGCTCATCGACGATGCGACACAAAATACAGTAGCAGCTGCTACGACTGTTGGTACAAAATCGACTGGATCACTCAAAGACCAAGCGACAACAGTAGGTACAAGTATCGCGAAGAAAGCGAAGAAAGCAAAAGTAACGACGGTCGTATTTGACCGTAACGGCCGACAGTACGCCGGACGTTTAAACGCTCTTGCTGAAGCAGCCCGGGCGGAAGGATTGGAGTTTTAATCATGGCAGAACCACAAGCAGCAGCACCTGCTGCACCAGCGCACGGCGGACGACCACCACGCCGCGATAACAACCGACGCAACAGTGCACCCGCTGAGCCAAAACAATTTGAAGAAATGGTCATTAATATTGACCGTGTCGCTCGTGTTGTAAAAGGTGGACGACGGTTCCGCTTCAAAGCACTCGTTGTAGTCGGTGACCGCAAGAACAAAGTCGGTGTTGGCGTGAGTAAAGGCTCGGATGTTCAGAGCGCTATCGCTAAAGCGACTGATGTTGCAAAGAAAAATATGATTACAATTCCAGTCGTAAATGAGACGATACCTCATGATGCCGAGATAAAAGTCTCTGGTGCACGAGTTCTCTTGATGCCAGCTGCGCCTGGTACTGGTATTATCGCCGGCGGCGTTGTCCGTACGATCATTGGAGTGACTGGAATTCGCAACATGCTTTCGAAATCACTTGGTTCGACAAACAAAGTAAACATTGCGTACGCGACAATTGATGCGCTTAAAAGCATGGTACCCAAAGAAGAATGGTTAAATGCACCAGCTGCAAAGCCAAGCAAGAAACAGGCTGTAAAGGAGGAGAAGTAATGAAATACAACGAACTCCAAATTGAAGCAAACAAAGATCGCAAACGAAAAGGCCGCGGTATCTCGGCAGGTCAGGGTAAAACTGCCGGTCGCGGTACTAAGGGTCAGGGTTCTCGAACTGGTAAAAAGCTTAATGCGATGTTTCAAGGTGGCTCAGGCCCGCTTGTTCAGCGCACGCCAAAAGGCCGTGGATTTAAGAGTTTGCGCGCTAAGGCTCAAATTGTCTACCTCGACCACCTGAATGCGTTTAAAGGCAAAACTGCTAGCAATGTCACACTTTTTGAACAGGGCTACATTGCCTCACCATTTCAAAAAGTTAAAGTCATTGCCCGTGGTGAGTTAACCGAGAAGATAACGCTCGAAGTTCAAGCTGCTAGCCAGAGTGTCCAAGAAGCTGTTACGAAAGCTGGCGGAACATTCACAAAAGTTGCTGCCCCGTTGAGGCAAAGCACTGCTCAAGCTGAAAAAACCGACGCAAAATAAGAGTTTTTGCATAATTTTAAACTCCGCTGGCGTAAAGCTTTGCGGAGTTTATTTTTTATAGCAAAGATATAGTATAATGAGACGAAGTAACACGTGTATCTTATTTTACGCACGTATCGAAAATTATTAGACAAATAATTCAAAAGGGAAATTTGCCGTGAACTGGAAGACGATCGCCCGATCACTCAAAAATAAAGATATGCAAAAGCGCCTGATGATTGTCCTTGGGATGATCGTTGTGTACCGTTTTTTGGCGCACACGCCAGTGCCACTCGCGAGTCCAACTGAACTTCGTGACGCTATAGCAAACGTTGTAGGTGGAAGTGACTTTGGCGGATTCCTCAATTTGCTTTCGGGCGGTGCTCTCGCGCAACTATCTATTGTACTTGTGGGGCTGAGTCCGTTCATCACGGCGTCAATTATTACACAGTTATTGACGAAGGCCATTCCTCGCCTTGAGGAGCTCCATAAAGATGGTGAGTCGGGTCGACGCAAAATTAATCAATGGACGCGTATGTTGAGTGTACCTCTGGCGATAGTTCAGTCAATTGCTTTTATTTACATTCTTAGGCAAACCGTTCTCGCTGGAAATTCCGCTGAATTAACCGCGCCGACCCCTATCGAATGGATAGTAGCGGTGACGGCAATGACGGCTGGATCAATTCTTCTGATGTGGCTTGGTGAGCTTATAACCGAACAGGGAATCGGCAACGGAATAAGTCTATTGATTTTCTCGGGTATTATTAGTCAGTTACCAACGACATTAAGCACGATTACGCAATCAGTATTAAACACGGAAAACGGTACCCTAAGCGTGTTCGGTTGGTTCAACCTGCCAGTCAATCCAACAGCATTTTACGTGACGCTCGCCGTTACGATTGCATCCTTGGCTATCCTCTATGTGCTCGTTAAAATAAACGAAGCGCAGCGTGTAGTAACGATAAATTATGCCAAGCGTGTCCAGGGTAATAGTAGTTATGGTGGTGTTAAAAGTATCTTACCTATCAAGCTGATCGCAGCCGGAGTTATTCCAGTTATTTTCGCAGTTGCGTTTTTATCACTGCCAGCTTTTATAGGACAGGTTCTAAAAGCAACCAATAATCCAGCATATCTAGATATAGCTCAAAATCTTATCACGTGGTTCCAGGCACCGCAGCCTGGAGCGTTTACCGGCGACGCTGCTGCCGCTCTCATTTATCCAGCAGCGTACTTTGTACTCGTGATCTTATTTACCTATTTCTACACCGGGATTGTATTTAACTCAAATGAGATTGCCGAGAACCTTCAAAAGCAAGGTGGGTTTATTGAAGGAGTGCGTCCTGGCATCCAAACTGAAAAGTACCTTGCCCGCACCGTTAACCGCTTGATTCTGTTCGGGTCTCTAGCGCTTGGTATTATTGCTGTCATGCCATTCGTGGCGGAATATATATTCGCGCAACTCGGCGTCCAAGCTGCTAATCTAGCTATCGGCGGAACAGGACTACTTATTGTGGTGCAAGTTGGTCTTGAATCTCTTCGCCAGATCAACTCTCGCGCGCTTATGGTGACGTACGACGACTATAGCTAGCGTTATAATAAAACACATAAAAATGGAAAGCCGCACGCCGTAGTTGGCGTGAGGTTGTTCCACTGTATCAGCGGCCCTCAGGAATGTACTCGTGTTCGATACCGAGGATTAGGTGCTCGAAGTCGTACAGATCACACTCCATGCACGACATCATGCGTCCGATCTCCCGCGAGCCTTCTCTCTTTGCCCTGGCACGTGCCCTGGCGTTCTTCATCATGAACGTGGCTCGGGCGGCGTCATGCTCCTCACGCGTCTCGTGACGGCGAGAGAACCACTCGGCTGGCTTGAGGCTCTTCCTGCTGAATGTCTCAGCGGCGGTCATCATTAAGATCTCCATTCGCGTTGGACTGGCCTAACTTTGACCATTCTACAATAGAAAATTGTATTTAACTGTCAAGTATTTTGACTACCTGTCTATCTTTGTTACAATGAATTTATCAATTCATCGCATTCTCAAAAATGCAAAGAGATTCTACTCTTTGGTGCTTTACGCGGCTGAAAATCTGGTGTATAATCTACTACTGTTATCTATGGCAAGTCAAAAGGAAGTAATTAAGTTGCAGGGAAAGGTAGTGGAAGCACTGCCTAATACCCAATTCAAGGTAGAACTTGAGAATGGCCATAGTATTATTGCTCACATAAGCGGCAAAATGCGCAAGCATTACATCCGCTTGGTGCCGGGCGATAAGGTAGAAGTTGAGTTAACCCCTTATGATCTGACAAAGGGTAGAATCAGCTTCCGCCTGCGAGATTAAATTTAAAGGAAACTGGAGTTTTATACGCTCATGAAAGTTCGTGCGAGTGTCAAAAAAATCAGTCCCGATGATCAGCTAGTACGCCGTAAAGGCATGCTCCGCGTCATCAATAAGAAAAAACCTAAGAACAAGCAAAGGCAGGGTTAAGCATGGCTCGAATTTCTGGGGTAGTACTCCCGTCAGAAAAGCAAATTCAGATTGGTATTACGTACATTTACGGTATCGGTCCAAAATTTGCACGAGACATCCTTGCGGCGGCAAAAGTTGAGCCGACCACTCGGGTGAAGAATCTCACCGAGGCTGAAGAACAACGAATTCGTGAATTAGTCGATGCCGACTACACGACCGAAGGTGATCTCCAACGTCTCGTTACCAATAATATTAAACGTCTTAAGGACGTAAATGCCTACCGTGGCCTCCGACACAAAGCGGGACTACCGGTTAATGGACAGCGAACCCGTACGAATGCACGAACTCGTAAGGGTAAATCAGTTGCTGTTGGTGGAACACAAAAGAAAGCCGCGTCTAAGACGTAGAAAGGAGAATATACTATGGCAGATGCAAAAACTAGTTCAAAGAAAAAGCAACGTCGAGTTGTCTCCGCAGGCCAACTTCATGTTCAGGCAACATTTAATAACACTATCGTGACTTTCTCTGACAAAAAAGGAAACGTCTTGACTGCTAGCTCCGCCGGAGCATGTGGCTTCCGTGGCAGCAAAAAAGGCACAGCGTATGCGGCGCAAATTGCAGCTGAAAAAGCCGCTGAAAGCGCGAAAAGCCTTTACAGCGTCGCAAGTGTTGATGTGTTTATTAAAGGCGTAGGACTCGGCCGTGAAGCTGCAGTTCGAGCTATGAGTAATTTTGAAATTACCGTTGATAGTATTAAAGATGTGACTGGCGTGCCTCACGGCGGCGTTCGTCCACGGAAAGCACGGAGGGCTTAGGCTATGGCACGAGATAGTTCTCCAATTGTCAAACAAAGCCGACGAGAAGGCTACGCGCTTCACCCTAAAGCGCACAAAATTATGGCACGAAAATCTGGTATTCCAGGTCAACATGCTCATGGTCGCCAAGGCAAGCAGAGCTTGTATGCGACACAGCTTCGTGAAAAGCAAAAAGTTCGCCGTACGTACGGACTCATGGAAAAGCAATTTGCTCGACTTATGAATGAAGCGTCACGCCAAAGTGGCCTTGCTGGCGAAAACCTTCTCAAGCTACTTGAGCTTCGTCTTGATAACGCTGTTTATCGAGCTGGGTTCGCGACTAGTCGCCGCGCTGCTCGTCAACTTGTTGGTCACGGTCACTTTATGCTCAACGATCGTAGAGTCGATATTCCATCAATCCGCGTCAAAGCTGGTGACATCTTGACGGTTCGCCCTAAAAGCACAAAATCTGGTTACTTTGCACAAATTGATGACGTTGCGAATAATTCAAGTCAACAACCATTGAGCTGGATAAAAGGTGATGTCAAAAAACTCAAGATCGAGGTTACTGGTGTTCCAAAACGCGAAGAAGCAGAAGTCGATATTAATGAACAGCTAATTGTTGAGTATTACTCACGCTAAGGGTAAGGAGCCTACACTATGTCAAAAGTTATTCACAATCCGCTACTCGCAAATATTGACGATCACTCGGCAACAAGCGCAACGTTTGCAGTCGAGCCACTTCATGCCGGATATGGCAACACGCTTGGTAACAGCTTGCGTCGCGTCCTTCTTTCGAGTATCGAAGGTGCAGCAGTTGTCGCGTTTCGCATTGAAGGTGCGACTCACGAATTTACAACTATCGAAGGTGTTAAAGAAGATGTCGTCGATATCATGCTTAACCTAAAAAACGTCTGTGTTAAAGTTCACAGCGACCAATTGATCGAACTACGTCTTGAGAAAAAAGGCGCTGGCGTCATAACAGCTGGCGACATCAAAACCACAGCCGATGTCGAAATTGTTAACCCAGAAGCAGTTATATGCACGATTGACGACCCAAAGAAGTCAATTGTCATTGACCTCGTTGTTGAAGCTGGTCGCGGCTACCGTACCATCGAGGAATCAAGCGAATCACGCTTGCACAGCGACATGATTGCACTCGATGCAGTCTTTAGTCCAGTTCTACGCGTACGTTTCAAAGTCGACACAACACGTGTCGGTCAAGAAACAAACCTAGATAAGCTATTGCTTACCGTTGACACAAATGGATCAGTCGCGCCACGCGATGCCTTTGAAGAAGCAGCTGCGATTTTGGTCAACCAATATACTGCACTTGCCGGAAGTACCAGCGTCGAATCAGCCCCAGCACTTGGTCATCAAAACGAAGATGGTGATGGTGAGCTTAATACTTCTATTGAAGAGTTGAATCTAACTGCTCGCACAGCTAACGCGCTTGTCAACAACGACATTCGCACCGTGCATGATCTTGTTACATTAACTGAGCAAGATTTGCGTGAACTGAAAGGTTTCGGCAGCAAAGCTCTTGATGAGGTAAAGGATAAACTCGCGGAGTTGGAGCTTTAATATGCATCGACACGGATATAAAGGCCGCAAGTTTGGCCGCGAGCGCGATCAGCGCAAAGCTCTTATGAAGGGACTTGCTACTAGTCTCGTCGAGCACGAGCAGATCGAAACAACGCTCCCGAAAGCTAAAGACCTTGTGCGCTACATTGAAAAAGTTATTACGAAAGCTAAAAAGGGTGATCTACACAACCGCCGCCAAGTGATCGCTAGCTTGTCAACACAAGCTGCTGCGTTCAAATTAGTGGATGAAATTGCACCACAACTAACTGGCCGCAGTAGTGGGCATGTTCGCGTGAAGCGAACTCGGCTACGCGTCGGTGACGGTGCTCAGCTTGCAACGATTGGTTTTGTTGATGAGCTGAAACCAGCCCAGAAACAGGAGACTGCATAATGTCTGGAAATACAAAGACACTTAGCCAAAAACCGAGTGAAGTAACGCGTCGGTGGGTCCTTGTTGATGCATCAACTGCGCCACTGGGTCGGGTTGCAACGCAAATTGCGAAGCACCTAATTGGCAAATATAAACCGACTTACACACCACACATCGACGGTGGAGATTACGTTGTCGTTATCAACGCTGCTGACGTCAAAGTCACTGGTAAAAAAGAGTCTGACAAGATGTACCATCGCCACAGTGGATTTCCTGGTGGAATCACTAGTGAATCTGTCGCTGAGCGACGCGAGAAGTACCCGGAACGAATCATCGAGGCAGCCGTCAAAGGAATGCTTCCTCGTAACAAGTTAGCCGATGAGCGCTTGAAGCGCCTGCGAGTTTTTGCCGGCAGCGAGCATACTCATACCGCCCAAACACCAGAGAAAGTAGAGATTTAATAATATGGCTGAAACAAAATACTCCTACGGCCTCGGACGGCGTAAGTCAGCAACTGCCCGTGCCCGCCTCTATAAAGGCAAGGGTACAATCACAATCAATGATAAAACAGCGCAAGCTTATCTATCTGATGATAAAGCGCTTCTTGCTGAGGTCACCGACCCACTTGCGGTTGTTGGCAAGCAAAAAGATTTTGATATCACGGTTAAAGTTGCCGGAGGTGGCTTGTCTGGTCAAGTTGATGCTATTAAGCTGGCGATTGCAAAGGCACTGACAGTAGGGTCAGCTGATCTTCGCCCAACGCTCAAAAAAGCTGAGCTTTTGCGCCGCGATCCTCGTGAAAAAGAACGCAAGAAATACGGTCTGCGCTCAGCTCGTAAACGCGAACAGTACTCGAAGCGTTAGTTCTTGGGTATACGAATATCAACATAGTCAGGGTGGATACTTACTGTGGCAGACGTCGATAAAATCGTTCATCAGTGGCTCAAGCTACCACATTCACTTTACGTTGGGTCGGACTATTCTCAAAGTAATGCACCTGACCTAACGATTATATTTATTCATGGCTTAGCTAATTCACATATGATGTGGGGCAGCGTGCTTGGCAACTTGGTGGTTCCATCGGCCCGAATCATTACGGTCGACCTGCTTGGCTTCGGCAATTCACCAAAACCACAATGGCAAGTTTATAGTGCTGTTACACAGGCTAAAGCACTTCGTGCCACGCTTGTACGAAAGCGCGTAAAAACACCGGTACTGCTAGTTGGTCACTCACTCGGCTCACTTGTAGCGGTTGAGTATGCCTCTATGTTTCCAGAGCACATTAAAGGCCTACTTTTATGCAGCCCGCCGTTTTATAAGCCACCAAAAATACGTCAACGAAAGTTGTCGAAGCCCCAAGCTGACGACTTGTTTCGTATGATGTACAAGCATACACGCAGCAGGCCGGAATTGTACAAGAAAATTGCTGCCGCGATTACCAGAGCTAAGTTGATAAATCCTAGTTTCGTTATAAGCGACGAAACTTTGCCTGCAATCATAAGCTCACTTGAGATGAGCATCGAAAATCAAACTGCACAAGCAGACTTGCTGAGATTATCAGTGCCAACGATTATATTATATGGTCGTGTCGATCCGTTTGTCGTTAAGAAAAATATTAAGGCCATCGACGAAAGTGCGCCTCATGTCACAATAAAAAGTGTTCTGAGTGGGCACGAAGTAGCTGGAAGTAAAGCTTACACCAGGGTAGTGATTAGTTCTGTGCTTTCTATGGCAGCCAATATTACAAAAAAATGACCTTACTCTTTCGATAGTGGCGTCACCTCGAGGTCTACGCTATACTAATACTATGAGCGATCTGCCGACAATCCTGACGGGAATTAGGTCAAATGAAAACCCGACATTGGGTAACTACTTTGGTGCAATTAAGCCTCTGATTGACATGGCACAGACGCGGAGCGACGGTTATCGTGTCAACATTTTCGTCCCTGATCTTCATAGCTTTACAACGCCTATCAATCACGGTGATTTATACGAAAAGACATTAAGTGCTATTCGTTTGTTTGTAGCTGCTGGACTACCAATTGATGATCCGAATGTTGCAATGTATCGACAAAGCTATATTTCGGCTCACAGCGAACTGACGTGGATTTTAGATTGTTTTACCGGCTTTGGTGAAATGCGGCGGATGACGCAGTTTAAGGAAAAGTCTACAGATAAAGATCTTTCAAAATTTTCCTCAAGCGATGCAATCAGTAAAAATGAAACGCAACGGGTTGCACAGGAACTATCTAGACCAGACTCTGTTGGTTTATTCAACTATCCTGTTCTTATGGCGGCCGACATCCTCCTCTATAATGCATCGTATATTCCCGTTGGCGATGACCAAACGCAGCATTTAGAATTTGCGCGTGACATTTCTGAGCGCATGAATAATCGCTTCGGAAAACTATTCGTTGTACCGGAGTCAGTCAAGAAGCAGCACGAATTTTTCGGCAACGAACATGGACTTCGAATCATGGACTTAGCAAATCCAACTAAAAAAATGAGTAAATCTGATAGCACAGGAAAAGGTGTCATTTTTCTCGACGACGCACCGGCTATAGCAGCGAAAAAAGTTATGTCGGCTGAAACTGACACAGTTGGAAAAATCCATTTTGATCGCGAGAAGCAGCCAGGAATAAGTAACTTGCTTGAGATTTTATCTCTTCTTCGTGATCGACCAATCGAGGAAACTATAGCCGAATTTGAAGGCCAAACCCGCTATGGTGATTTTAAAAAGATTGTCGCTGGGGAAGTTGAGAATTTCTTAGACAATTTGCAGGGTGAGCTTGCGGCTGTCGATAATGAATCCATGATGGCTCATCTGGAAAAATCTGAAGCTGAAATGAACAAAGTCGCAAAACAAACACTACGCACTGTGCAACAAGCCGTTGGGCTGCGATCGCGAGATATCTAATGGTTAAACTATCCACAAAAGACTGTCTCGCAATTGCTCAACGCTATCTCGTCGCGGATGAAGAAAGCTTATCACGGCAAATTGGTCGTTTGGAAATGCTTCAACCTCAAGAAAACGTCACTGTCGCATCATTTTACTACCAGAAATTACGTTTTCTTTTGGTAGTTGATCATGAAGCTGATGATGACATCGATGTGTTGAACCGACATATCTCTTTGGTCGATCAAACGGTGCAGGGTGAATTTTTGCTTAATCCTACTGCCGAAAAAGCTACGTACGCGTTACCGTTTAGGGGGTATCACGTTTATTTATTCAGGAGTACACCGAGCAAAAAGAGGCTAGACATTAGTCTCGCTGAAAAATATCCAAACACCTCACGCAGTACGTGGCAAAAGCATATCCAGTCTGGCCGCATTAGCGTCGATGGCGTTGTTGTTACAAAGCCAAAAACAGAAATTAGCGATGCAAGTAGCGTCGCGATCGATTTGCCACCACCGCTAGATCATAGCCGTGAAAGCATCCCGATCATCTATCTTGATGACAACGTGATTGTGATTAACAAGCCGGTGGGTATTTTATCTCATAGTAAAGGTGTACTGAATGAAGAATTCACAGTGGCCGATTTTTTTAGACGATACTCGACTGCTGACAGCGATACGAACCGTCCTGGAATTGTCCATCGACTCGACCGCGACACGAGTGGCGTGATGATAGGTGCCCGCAACCAACAGACAAGTCAAATGCTTAAAAAACAGTTTGCCGAACGTCGCACGAAGAAAAAATACGCCGCTGTTTTAACCGGCCACCCAAAGCAGCAGCAAGCAACAATCGATGTACCAATTGGCCGTAATCCAAACAAGCAAAGCACCTTTCGCGTCGACGCAGCGGGTAAAGACGCCGTGACGAACTATGAAGTCGTTCAGCAGAATCAAAAGTTTACCCTTGTTGACCTAAGACCAGCAACTGGCCGCACTCATCAACTACGCGTTCACATGAAGTATATCGGTACAGCAATTCACGGAGATCGCTTTTACGGCAAAGAAGCCGACAGACTATACTTGCACGCGCACGAGCTCGAAATAACCATACCTGATGGACTTCGCCGAACGTTCACTGCCGCAATTCCGGACAACTTTTACGAAATATCCAAACCATAAATATGCGCCTCTATTTGCATCCGAACACTCTCGTAACAATAGAGTCGCTAAAAAAATCATTGCCACAGTCGCTTATGCTGACAGGTGAGAGCGGTGTCGGTTTACTGACAATTGCCCGCGACATGTCGGGTTTATCACTGTCTCAATTACTTCAACCGAAAAACAAAAAAGGAGAGATTGACCTCATAAGTGGAACAATAACCGCTGAATCAATTCGGGAATTGTACGAGCACACGCGTGGTAAGCATGCTTCACGGCGTATTGTTATCGTTGATACTGCCGAGCGAATGAGTCTAGCTGCGCAGGCAGCCTTCTTGAAACTTCTTGAAGAGCCGTCATCATCTACATTTTTCATCTTGACCAGCCACCACCTGAGTAAAATTCTTCCGACGATACGCTCTCGTGTTCAAATTGCGCGTATTTTGCGCATTACAGATCAGCAAAGTTTGACGCTGATTGAGCAATCTGGTATTCGGGACTCACACAAAATTGCACAATTGCAGTTTCTTGCGATTGGTCGTCCAGCCGAACTCTGCCGATTATTAAACGATGACGATTATTTTAAAGTCCAAGCGACATACGTGTCGGACGCTCATCGATTCTTAAAAGTTTCGCGCTACGAACGATTAATACTTGCAAGTAAATATTTTAAAAACCGAAGTGATGCGCTGCAGTTTATAGATTGCTGCTCTACACTCCTGCGACGCACGCTATCACAAAACCCGCAGGCAAAACTTGTACATCAACTCGAAGAATTGATAAAACTACGGACGAACGTACAGGCAAACGCCAACATTAGGCTACAGCTGACACGGTTTGTGCTATAATATAAAAATATGTTAGGTATTCTTTTAGTGGTAGCGTTCGGCGTATGGGCAATCTTCCGCCAACAGACAGTTACCGAAATAACCGCTGACCTCCCGCTAAAAATATCAGAAAAACTTGATCAGCTCTGGCAAGTTGCCCAAGATTCGCTTAATGAAAAGAAGTATCTTAGGGCTGAAAAAGCGCTCTTGACGATTTTACGTGTTGATGAACGCAATGCCACCGCGTATAACCGCCTAGGGATTCTCTACGCTAAACAAAAGGCATTTAAGGACGCGATTGAGTGTTTTGAAATCGCACAGAGCCTGCAACCAAGTGCTAGTAGTCTTCATAATGTTGGCCTTATTTATTTTGAGACATCTGACTACGAAAAGGCAGGACTAGCGTTTGAGCAAGCGTTAGACATGGAGGACGACGTAGCGTCTCGTCACATCGCCTACGCCAAGGTCCAAGAGAAACTTGGTAAGCGCAAAAAAATGACGGCATCGCTCGAGCGAGCGGTTGAACTCGAGCCCGTACCGCAATCTCTTAATCTTTTAGCCGATGCCTACGAAAAGGACGGACAAGTTGAACTTGCAACTGACCTTCGCGACAAAGCAGCCAAACTCATTATCCCCAGTGGTAATCAAAAACGCGTCAAGCAAGCTCGACGCGTAATTATGTAAGAATGTACTTTCTTTACTTTTTGACAGTCCGCTTTTTTGGCTTCTTTGTTGTTACCGTAGCTGCAGCTCTCTCAGCTTCTTGATTTGCCTCGCGCGGTTCGCTGAGACGATTAACGACAAAAGACTGCAGTAGAGCCCACGCAATCGCATTAATTACAAAAACCATACCGGTAAATATAGCTAACACCAAAACACTTCTCCCTGTGTCAGTATTAACGAGTCCGATTAGTCCTGCTACTACAAGTAGCGCAACGAAGATAATAAAATAAGCATGCTGTAGTTTGATGCGCTCATCAGATGACGCGTTCCATATTTTTAGTGATTCTTTTAACGATTCAAACATGAGTTCCTCTTTTTCGGTTAATTACTACTATATTACAAGAAACAATAATTTTTGTCAATGATAAAACATAATGTTGCTGGGTGGTCTTGCCATGAACGGTCTTTTTCAGTAGAATAACTAAAGTGTTACGGCACCAATAAGCCGCTTTAGCTCAGTTGGTTAGAGCAACTGTTTTGTAAACAGTAGGTCCACGGTTCGAATCCGTGAAGCGGCTCCAAATACACGCTGGAATCGTGTAGTGGCAATCACAGGAGACTGTAAATCTCCCGCCTTTCGGCTTCGAAGGTTCGAGTCCTTCTTCCAGCACCATAAAAAGTCTCACAAAATTGTGTGGCTTTTTATTTTTGTAAGTGTTGTACACTAATGATGTAAAAGTAATACAACAGATTTATCAATCTGATGGACTGATTTGTAACAAAAAAGTATGAGCGATCATCGCCATGTCAGTTCTTATTGGCGCGTTCACTTCTATCAACATCATTGGAGCCTGAGGAATTGGCATTGTTGCGCAGTATGGCCGCGTGATAAGCAGGGAGCTCGACGAAGGACTTTCATTTGAAGCGTCGTAGGGAGACTTTTAACGTCGTCGCAGTTTACGACGTAAAAATTCAAAAATAATCAGTCATAGGTACCGCAGCAAGCCAAGACCTTCAAGATGTTTCGAGCGTGATTGTAATGAATTATCAAATCGAGCGCTGAAGCGTCAGCCAAATTCACCAGACAATTGGAGAAGACTATGACGATAAAGTCGTCATGCTGGCTGTTAACAAAATTTTTAAAGCTTTAAAGCATAATATCTATTCAGCTCATGCTGGTCACGTGCGTTAAAACCGACTAAAATATATCGTATGTCCAATTTCGATAACGCGATATTCGACCTTCCGTCGATGGGTTCTCACAATGATCTTATTTCGAAACGCCAATTGCGAGAGGACAAAGCATGGAAGCAATACGATAGAAGACGAGAAAAGCACAACCATCGCTCCTCATTACTGAGAAAGATAGCTCGTCCTGTGGGAACCTCAGCAATGGTAGGTGTAACAATTATATCCGCGTACGGCATAGATGTTGCAAAGGGCATGCAGGCACTTGATCATACGTATCCATCAATCTCAACAGTAAACCATGAATTAATGCAACGAGACAGCACTACTATGGTCATCGCTGGCCTTGGCAACCGTGACTCCTACGCCACAGCTTCGTCACTACCTGTCTATGAGCAACTGGGAAGCGTCTGGTCATTGCGCTATGACAACAGCGGTATAGATACCGAAGCCATTGCGCTAGCTGCGATAGGTAAAGCCATGGACGAAGGAATTACGCAAATAGCATTCTCTGGCCATAGCGCTGGCGGTGACATCAGTTTAGACGTAGCGCGACAAATCCAACAAAGCGAAGCCCCTATTGTTGTCCCATATGTCATTCTTGACTGCACACCACCTACTGCCGAGTCTATCCGCCCAGAAAGTCGTGACATAGGGTACAAAATGGCTCAATTGCTACAGCACATTCCCGGTGCTCGATACAGCAATGTTGGTCGTTTTGTCGTCGAAGAAATTGCGAGGTTTGAACAATATAGAGATGCAACTAATCCACTTCTCATAAATCCAAAAAGTTTTGCGATCACTACCCTCGATGTCATTCACGATAAATTTTTAAGTCCTACAGCAGCGTCAACCTCACTACTAGAATCCCAGTTTAATTATGTTATTGCCGACGGGGCTCGCGAAAATATTATGGCGCTTGGTCAAATCGAAAATGGCAAACCAAAACCTATCGTTGTCGTACTAAGGCCGAGCGAATCTGCTGCCGATAAAGTTGTTGATGATGAAATTGGCGAACAGCAACTACGACAATTCGCAAAAGAAGCTGGATTACAAATTATGGTAGTAGAAATTAATAATACCGGCCACGCAAATCCAATTCAGCGGCCGCTTGAATACAACGAAGCAATCGCAAATCAAGTTATGCCAAATCTCATTCCGCTCATTGAGTACAATCGCCTAGAAGCAGCTCGTCAATCACCGACTCAGTCAATAGCGCAAGACAGTCGACCAAGACCTGGAAAATAGGTAATTTTCTTGCCAGTAGGACGGGCACTTGGTACAATAAATATCGTTTACACGCCGCGATAGCTCAGTGGTAGAGCACTTCCATGGTAAGGAAGGGGTCTTGGGTTCAAATCCCAATCGTGGCTCCAGATTAGTTTAGTTCAGTAATACAAAACGTATATCTCTTTCCGTCACTTTCTTCTACTTGCTTTACGCCCCTGCCACATTCTTGTTCACTATCTATTATGTAGATGAGTTGATTTTGATTATTATCAGGATACTCGGAATACTCAATGCCCGCATATATGATGCCTCTGATATCTATATTAAAATACTCAAAAGCCGGATTATTGGCGGAATTGTCGATCGTACTTGGCTCATACTGTAATGATGGTAATTTTGGACTGTATTGCTTTAGCGCGCTGTTCAACGAGGGTAGTTTGACGGCTATATCTGCATTTACCATGCTGCCACCAATACTATAGTCATATTTATAGCACGAGTCTTTGTTAAATCGCTCATTTGCAGGGTACTCCTCTCCAAGACAGGCGTAACCTGGATTGTCGCCAAATGGAAACCCAGCATTGTAATTTTGGTCGTAAATAATTGTTGCTGGGTAGTGGCCATGGTCGGCTTTATACATCTTTAGTAGTTTTTCGTAGGCATCTATTGCTGAAAGAAACTGCGTGTTTTGTGCCCGATCACGAATACCGTTGTAAGCGACAACCGTTATCGCTCCGAGTATTCCAATCACCACGATTACAATAAGAAGTTCGACTATAGTAAAGCCACTTGCTGCTGCGCTTCGTTTAGAAAGCTTAATCATAATACAATCAGTGTACCATACACAACAAATCACCCACTAGAAACGCAGCGCAATTCGTGCTACTATATATGAAATAGAACATCAACTTAAAGGTGAGAAACATGGCAAAGAAGAATACGAAGCGAAAATTAGTTGGTTTAGTGAGCGATATTAGCGGTCATCGTAGCTATTACACGACAAAAAATACGCAAAACACGACTGAAAAAATTGTTTTAAAGAAGTATGATCCAATTGCCCGAAAGCATGCGACGTATACTGAAACAAAGAAAAACCTTGGTCGCAACGAGATCAAACCGCGCAAAAACTAGTTCGCTGATAGTTACAAAAAACTCCTCATTTTCAGAGGAGTTTTTTGTTATGTACAATATCTAAGACTCGGTAACTGTATCGAGCAGCGTCGCGACGTATTCGGCTTGGCTCCATGTCAACGGAGCGGGTGATACTTTACTATTGTCGACTGGATTTAGTTGTTCAGCCAAGACGCCAGTTGAGAGCGATTGTTTCGCCACCCAATCAATAATAGCACCCGCCTGGTCATAGTTACCTTTTTCTATATAGTACTGGGCCGTCCACAAGCTACATATGTACCAATAGTTTCCAACGATTGTATTGTCGGTGCGGCGATAGTGATCATTTTCGTAACGGGGTTGACCTATAATAGAGGTGTCTTCGCCGCGAAAAGCGTGTTGCATCGCTTGAAATCCAGATTTAACTTCGGGACTGTCTGGCGCAAACAAGCCAAACATAAAAACACCGAAGAAGCTTGATGAATCAATCGTTTGATCATAAATGACTTTATCGTCTACTACCGATATGCCTTTATAGAACGAGCCGCGATCTTTATTGAACAAGTGTCGGTGCGCTGCCGACCGAATATCTTCAGCTGTTGAGCGCCACGAAACTGCTTTGTCGGCGTCGTTGGCAGATTCAGCTAATTCGGCAGCGGCTAGGAGCGCTGCGTATATCAATGAAGTCGTGTACGTGGATGTTTGATACACCTCTTCCCACAAGTCGAAACTAGGTTTTGGTAAGCCAGTCTGTCCTTCAATGTAGCCGGCCATGAAATTAGCCATTGGTACGATCATTGATTCATAAAAATCGTTAAGTAGTTTTGGGTCGCTATGCATTCGATAGAATTGCGCAAACACGAAAAGCGTCAAAGCCGTTTCATCTTCCTGTATAGGAGGGCCAGACGTACCGTCTTGATGGACATAGGAATGCCAGCTGCTGCCCAGTGCACCATCAGCTTGGTATTTGTGCATTAGGTAGCCCGTGGGGTGCAAACCTCGCCGGCAGAAGTCGAAGAACTTTCGTGGCTCTTCCTCGTACCCCATCCGAATCAGTGGCCACAAGACGTAGGCGCCATCACGTGGCCAGCAGTAGGCATAGGCATCGCGAGAGTAATTAAGTAGCGTCGAATCCGTGCTCGCGATAACAGCACCATGATTGTCAATGTGCGACTTGATAATCATTACACTCTGCAAAAACTTCAGTCTGTGATTTGGTGAAATCTTCTCGGATACTGTTATCGCCGGCTTAAGCCACGTATGCCACCAATCGCGGGTTGAGTGCATTAAGCTGGTAATCGAGCTGTCTTCAATTCGTTTGTGCACGGACAGAGCATCTCTCGTCGATGTTCCTGCTGCAATCCAATATTCAACTCGGGCAGACCCATGCGCTTCAACCTCTAGGCAAAATCGAATCGTTGAATCGACTTTTCCGTGCTCAACACTTGAATTGCTCAGTTCGCCGTCGTCAGCGTCGCGGTACGTTCCTTCGTGGCCTTCGATGTCAAATAGGCCAATGCTGTGCTGATCGAAAGAATCGCCGCCAGATCGTCCAGAAATAATGAAAGCTCTTCGACCACGATAATGGAGCACCGCATTACTATCCGGCAAGTATTGCGCCGTATCAGTATTGCTCTGTGCATCACCGATAACGAAGGCTTGGTGCATAAATAGACGAACTTGTCGCGGTGCGTTCGACAAACTAACGACATGAATGTTGCGCATAAACGCACTTATCGAGCTGTCGACAAAATCATCGAACTCTAATCGCACTTCCATGGCTTCGTTCATTGCAATCGTCCGTCCAATCAAAGCCTGATGAGGATAGCTAAATTCAAATGTCCATCCTTCATCATCGAGCCAGCTCAACACACCGTCTATCCATACGCCGACGCGGTGGCGACATGAAGGACCGGCGGCATGATTTTCGAGGCCAACATACGGATAATAAAAATCATGAACTAAGCCGTAAATATTCAATCCAACATGCAGCTCACCGTTACCAAGAACAATCGGCCTAGACATGAAAATCTCCATGCAAATGGTTGTCCATTAAACGGAATCTTACATCACGTAGTGCATTCATGAAGTATAAAAACGCATCGTAAGGAGAATCGTACGGGCTAAAGTAAGCGTGAACATCGCCGTCAGAGAACCACTTGGTGCACATGTAATAGACATGATCCGAAGTTTGTAATTTTCGCCAATCAGCGATTAATGTAAGGTCGCCTGTTCTCATAATGTCACTTTCTAATTCGTATAAATAATGCAGCGCTTCCTGTTGCATCCGGTTACCAAGCCACGCTGTCAAGTCACGCTCAGTGTCAGCCCAGGTGACGGTATCTGGCATGCTAATTTCACCGACGGGCATATTGTTGTTGATTGCGTCGCTCACAGTTGCAAATGTATGATCGCGATTAGTCAGCCACGTTTCAACAAATTCTTCGAAAAACTCGAAGATGCCAGTATCGCTCCATTGATGTTCTCCAAATGTTTCGTAATCCATAAATAAGTTGATGAGCGAGCCATCTTCGCTGGAATTATCAAGCCAATCTGCGTATGTTGCTGCTTTTAATGGCCATTCAGACCAGGCTTTATTGCTAAAGCGAAATGCAACATCGTCACTCAGCCGATAATTTTTTAGAAGCAGCGCAATATCTTTGGTGCCAGCCGGACGATATACATGATTCGGACTGCGCCACTCCAGGATTGGATCCCATCCCTCGGCTAAAATACCCTTGAATCCATAATTGTCAGCCCATTTTGCGAGGCCATTATTGTATGCTAATTCGGTATTGCGGAAGACACTTGTTTCAACGCCAAATAACTCGCGAATCTTATTGCGATGAATCTCTACTTGACGCTCGAACTCGGAGATACTATAAAAAAAAGCAAGTGAGTGATAATACGTCTCGGCCACAATTTCAACGCGACCAGTGTCAACCAATCGCTTGAAGCTCTTAAGAACATCCGGTGCCCATTGCTCAGCCTGCTCTATGAACGTACCGGTAATACTGAGCGAGATTTTGAATTCTGGATACTTATTCAATAATTTTTCAAGCATTTCATTCATTGGGCGGTATGATTTTTCGGCAACTTTTTCGAGAACTTTTTGATTATTGCGGTCGGTATCCCATTTCGGCTCATCAAAATAATCATGTTGCTCTGCCGTATCGAAAATACTATATTTGCGGATTCTCCACGGCTGATGAACGTGAAGGTAGAGAATGACTGCTTTCTTGCTCATGCTGGTACTCCATCAATCATGCGTTGGTACATACCAAGGCAGCGTGCTGCGACGTCATGCCACGTAATACGGTTATATTCACGTTTTACATTTTCTCGTAACTCAGCCGAGAGAGCTGGTGAGGTGGCTATGCCAACTATTTGGTCAGCTAAAGCAATTTCGTCCCAAAAATCATATCGAAAAATACTATCGAGCACTTCGCCGACGCCAGATTGTTTCGTGACTATCAGCGCAGCATTGTGATGCGCAGCTTCGAGTGCCGTCAGTCCAAATGGCTCGCTGATAGAACTCATAACAAATATATCAGCCACATTATACGCGTCACGCCACTGCTTTCCCCGAACAAATCCAGTAAAAAAGACCTTGTCTGAAATTCCCAGCTCGGCGCTTAACGCGATGAGTTCATCACGCTGTTCGCCATCGCCAGCAAGTAAAAATAGCAACTTCGGATGTTTGCGCGAAGCTCGTGCGCCTGCCCTAAGAAAATGAGCTAAACCTTTTTGGACAGTAAAACGCGTGATTTGCGTAATAATGGTGTAGCCTTCTTGTTTCATCAGCTCAAGATAGCGATAGGTGCGTTGGTCGTACGAATAGTTGCCCAGCGCTTGCGTATCGATTGCATTATGTACGACTTCAATTTTATTTGCAGGAATACCATATTTATGAACAATAATACTTTTTGTGATTGCACTAACGGCAATGATTCGATCAGCCATCATCAATCCTTGATATTCGATTTCATGAACAATCGGATTGCCGGTACTGTCGCCGCAGCGATCGAACTCTGTCGCGTGAACATGAACAATCAACGGTGCGTTAGTCAACTCTTTGGCACGCATACCAGCTTCCATTGTGAGCCAGTCGTGGGCGTGGATAGCCTCGTGCGAACCTTCAGCGACTAATTGTTCGACAAATTGAACGTAGCGTTTCTGTACGCCGCGCATATCAGTTAGGTCACCGGATTCGATATCCTCAAGGTCAAAATGTTTCACGCCAGCGCTGTCGTAAGCACCCATTACGCCATAACGATGAAGCGGGTCGAGCGTTGTTGCAGCATGTACTTCCATAAAATCCGTTTCTGGATGATGAGCTTGGTAGGGAAGCACAAAATCAATCGAAGCACCTTGTTGTGCTAATGCTTTGGACATCTGTAGACACGCCACACCAAGACCACCGCTGTTATGTGGCGGCAACTCCCACCCGAGCATAAGGATTTTCATACCACCAATTTTCGTACCTGGCATACCGCCAAGATGCTCCTTTTCTTTTGTTTTATTATAGTCGTTAGCTTATGCTTTTTGCAAGGGGAGATTGTCTCTGTTTCGTCTCGTCTTTTTCATCGATTTAAGCTACACTGTTACGCAGAATGCAAAACGAAAATGCTGCTACAACTGCGCTGTCAGAAATAAATCAATTTTTAGCCGAACCAAATGCGCTCCGATCAATCGTCATCCTCGTACTCTCACTCCTAGTCGCGTACTGGCTCAGCAAGTATTTAGCTAAAGGAATTGTTAAAGTGGCAGAGGTTATTGGAACTCGATCGGATAATGAGATCCAAGGCGATCGCTTAATTCGGTTGCGTCAAATCGAAACCTATCTTAGTATTGCTATAGCTATTGTCCGGGCAAGCGTAGTGGTCGTCGTCGGCTATTTTGCCTGGATCACACTCAGCCCCGTTGCCAACAATAGTATAGCTGCAATCGGTGCTGGTACCGTATTCATTGTTGTAGCGGGTCAAACCATAGGTATTTTATTACGAGATATCACAGCTGGCTCGACTATGATCGTTGAGAAATGGTTTACTGTTGGAGATTACATAAAGGTCGAACCATTCTTGGATGTTGCTGGAGTTGTTGAGCGCTTCACACTGCGCTCAACTCGTATTCGCAGCATTAGCGGAGAAATCATTTGGATACACAACCAACAAATGAGCGCCGTACAGGTAACACCGGGCGCGCTGCGTACCATGGCGGTTGATATTTTTGTTCGGCAACGCGTCTTGGGCGAAAAAGCGATTGAAGATGTCATTAATACTGTCCCGACCGGAACAACGCTACTTGCTCGACCACTTCGAATTAAGTACGCCGAGCGCTGGAACGATGATCTGTGGCGCATTACGGTTGTCGGGCAAACGCCACCGGGACGCGAATGGTTGATCGAAAACTACTTTGTCAACGCTCTGAAAGAAGTAGATGAAGGTAAAGAGCGAAAAGATCGCCTGATAGTTCATGAGCCAATTGCCCGCTTTGCCGACTCTGAGGCCGATCGTCGATTCAAAAAAGCCGTTCGCGTCAAAAAAGAAGGCGATCAAAGTCGCGCATAGGCGACGTGCATCTAGCCCTGCGCCTCTGAAAATGCTACAATAACCCAGCGGCAATCTATAGGGGTATCGTACAACGGCTAGTACATGGGTCTCCAAAACCTAGGATCGTGGTTCGATTCCACGTACCCCTGCCAAGAAGAACGTTCAGACAATTTGAGTACAGTAGCAAACGGTTCGTTAGGTGTAAAACGGACCGTTTCGCCTTTTAATTCGATGTTCGATAGTAAGATTTTCAATAGTTCACGCTTTTCATCGTGGCTGGCTACTTCAAATATCTTTTCACCGTGCCTGAATAGCTGTAACAGATAAGAAGCTGTTACATAGAAGCTTTTATCTGCTTCTTCAAGCCTTTCAATCTGCTGTTTGATACGTGCTATTTCTTGATCGTAACGAAGCTTGTTATCCGTATAATCATCTGGGGTAATACTCTAGGGACAAAAGATAAATTCTGCACCTAATGGGTTGAGTGTCTCACCATCTATAACTATCAATAAAACCATCTCAGAAAGAATCAATAGGAATGAAGCCAACCCGGTGAGCGTAGTAATTTCTTTGCCTTCAAGATCTCAGCAGACAGTAATAAAATAAATCATTGAGTTTCATAATGCTACTATACTAGTATGGAAATATATATTATCATCAGCCTCGTCTTTCTGGCGATTGTCCTGTTCTCATCCGTTAAGTCATCCCTCTCATCAAAGCGCAAAGTTTTCAAAGACAATGTCTACTCGTATGCAGCTAAGAGTCTTCCAATGACTCGAACTGAAGCGGATTTCTTCATGAAGCTTGAGCGTGCCGTCAGTGAACGGTATTATGTATTTCCTCAAGTGCACTTGTCTGCAATTCTTGATCATAAGATAAAAGGACAGGAATGGCAGTACGCCTTCCGTCATATCAACGGCAAGTCAGTCGATTTTGTACTGTGTGACCGAGAAACACTTCGACCGTTTTACGCCATCGAACTTGATGATTACACTCATGCCGCGAAAGATCGTAAGAAACGTGACAGCGAAGTGGAGCGAATATTCAAAGCAGCAAACCTTCCGCTTGTTCGATTCGCGAATAAAGACGTGAGTGAGCATGACATCGTGAAGGCACTGATGAGCGCCTCACGGAATTCATAGGACCTATTTAATATGGAATCTATAAACATGTACCTACCTATCAGGTATCCGACGGACTATGCAGGTGACATTGTCTCGAGCTCTCAGTAAATATAATCTAACCGACTGGTGCGATTAAGCTATTACTTTCATAGCCATACTTTTCGAGAAGCGGCTTGATGATAAAGTCTATCATTTCAAGTGGTAAGTCTTGGTTACATAATGCGTCCTTCAACCCCTGCCATACCATAAACCACATATAATTAGAGCTGATAAGTCGGTTCTAGTTTTTTTGTTAGACAACCTATAATTATCAAACACTTTGCTATAGTTAAGACATGAAGCATCTTGTCGTCGCAGTAAGTCTAGATTCGTCGCTTGAACTACTCGAATCTTTTGCCGATGTAATAGTTTTAGATACATCTAAGATTCCACCAATAGCAAGGAGCTATGAAACACTCTATATACGAAGTCATTTTAGTAAACCCGAAACGTTACCTCAGGTCTTTCGCAATGAAATCAATATAATCGTCAATCAAGCAACTCAAAATAATCAAAATATCAGATTCATTGACGGAATGAATGCAGTAGACGACATTGTATCTTTTGAAGATAAGTGGTTACAGTATCAAAGATTTTCAGATTTTATGCCTATAACAGAGTTACTTAGTAAAACCGAGAACACATCTTTATTTAAAAGACCAGTATATAAGAATAGATTATCTTCACGAGGTACTGGAGTAACTTGGGATAGCGGTAATATTATCGGATCAAAAAATGATTGGATCATACAAGAATCACTAAATATCGTAGAAGAGCTAAGAGTATATGTTGTACGCGGAACCGTTTGTCAAACAGGTGCAATTCGACAGTCAATGCTTGAAGGCTCAAGAACGAGCACCATTGAGTCGCGTAAATTATCAAAAGATGAAATAGAATTCGCAGCTGAAGTAGGCAAACATGCATCTGATCTCGATTTATTAGGCCTAGACATTGCTCGCACATTCGACGGTGCTTTACAGCTCATGGAAGCCAATAGATCACCAGGTTTTGCAGCTTTCGCTG
>Ga0115547_1000027_pt1 | contig 107318 bp, 100 predicted proteins | sample COGITO_mtgs_1004_3_FD_87185 | JGI IMG/M metagenome (GOLD analysis project Ga0115547, IMG submission 87185) | Pelagic marine microbial communities from North Sea - COGITO_mtgs_100420 | ecosystem: Environmental > Aquatic > Marine > Epipelagic | place: Germany:Helgoland, sampling site Kabeltonne...
CCTCGCCATTGGTGCGCCTGGCCCTGTTTACACATCCGAGCATTCTCAAAACTACACGCCATTTCATAAGGGTGAACTAGGTGGCAATATCAATACTGGTATCGAACGTAAAGGAAATCTATATACTGACATTCGTAATTCCGAGAGTAGTATCGACCTCAAGATAACGTATCACGGCCAGACGCGCATAGTTCGCATTACGCACTAATTTTGCTACAATCACATTAAGAAGATTCGTGTTTCACGCATTGCGAGGAAACAGGAGTCTTCTTTAATATGTGCAAGCAATTCTGGGTATTGATTGTTATGAATAAGTCGGTGAAGTAAGGTAAAATAAGAATAAGATATGAGACGCCTGATACAAAAAAGTATTTCACTTTCTTTAGCGATGTTATTGAGTCTGCTCAGTGTTGGGATTCACGTCACCGCGCTCTCGTCCTACTCGACTCACACAAGCAACGGAACGAGTCATGGAACAAGTTCATCAAGCTGTATTAGTATCTGTGCGTTAGTCAGTGCTTATAAAAACGAGCTTACAGAGAGGGAGGATGATGAACCGCCTACCCCATTTTACCTAAAGTTTCAAGCTTCACCACTCTTGGCGCTGCAAGTGGAGCACCGCCAGCAAGCCAACCGTCTTGTAAATTTTGAGCCACCCCCAGGGTCACCAGCATATATTCGCTTGGCTGTCTTTCGTGCCTGAAAAAATCTATTTATTTATCAATAAATAGATAGCTTTGGAGGTGCGTATGCATAAAAAAATTACAAATATCATAGTAATCAGTCTGATTATCACGGCCATATTGATCTGGGCGTATATATGGCTAGTAAAGCCCTAAGGACACAAGGATGATCGAAGACAACAAGGATAAAAGCTCAAGAGCTATATCTGGTCACTTGGCCAAGCTACGACGAGTCATGAGAGGGATACTTATTCTAGCGGGGCTTATGGCGAGTCTAATGCTGGTGTACAGTGGCTATATCTATGCGAGTTCGCCAGCTGTTATTCGTAACCCGAAACTCGAGCACTACCACTTCCGTATGCAGATACTGGTAAACGGCAAAGCCGAAGACTTTAGCAGCAAGGCATACCAGACTGGCTATGCTAAAGACCAGTGCAACGCCAACCTGCCAGAGCAGCCCATACACTTCCACGATAATAAAGACCAGTTTACCCACATTCACTGGGAGGGTATGACCGGTGGTATGGTAATGAAATACTACGGCTGGAACTATATCGGGGGCTTTGACAAAGCACTTGGGTACAAACTGGATGATATAAGCAATATTCAAAAAGTGACCACTCATGGCAACTATCTACCGCAAGTGCCCAAAAATGCCACATTTTATGTCTATACGGGTAACGAAAAAGGCTACAAACTACGCAGCTTCGATGACTGGAAGAATCAAGACCTCGAAGAGTTTTTTGGCACGACCAGCAACTCACCTGCTCATGACATCAATAAAAATGGTGGCGAGCAGGCCAGCCTGATGAACCAGTTATTCCCGACCGCCTATGCTCATGGCAACGAAAACGATAGTAAAGCTGATAATGATCAGGAAACTGAAACGGAAAAGTTAACCCGTATCAACAATTTGCTTGGTAACGTGGTGATATTCGTCCAAAAGGATAAACCAACCAGCCAGCAGATAAAAGACCGCTTTAATGACCTTGAGCCGTTATCGGACAGCACCTGCGGTGGATAGTGTTGAATCAGTAAAGCATTAGATATATTAAGCAATGGAGAACATGAAATGAACAGAACATACATAATAATCGCAGTAATTGTCGTCGCATTTATCGGCCTCATTGTATATACAAAATCTGCTTCGCCTCAAGTGGAAAGTGGTGGATCTAGTAATTACTACGGCAAGCTTGATAGTAAGGTTGAATTGACAGAATTTGTCGACTTTCAATGCGAAGCCTGTTATGCGTTTTACCCGACAGTAAAAGAGGTAAAAGAGAAATACAAAGACCGAGTAAAGTTTAGGGTTAGGTACTTCCCGATTTCAAGTGGCCACCAGTTTGCCCGTATGGGAGCGGCCAACGCCGAAGCTGCGGCTAAGCAAGGCAAGTTCTGGGAAATGCACGACAAAATATTTGAAGGCCAAAAGACATGGGAGCAGTCTCAGGATCCACAGGAATACTTTGACCAGTACGCAAAGGAGATTGGCTTGAATATAGAAAAGCTTAAAAAAGACATCAAAGACCCTATGACATCTGCGACGATTAACGCGGACTTGGACGAGGTAAAACGGCTCGGCGGTGATGGTACGCCGACGTTTGCCCTCAATGGTAAGAAGATTGAGAACCCAGACAATTCCGTCGAAGCTTTTACGAAAGTACTTGACGAGGCGCTAGAGACAACAAACTAATTTACTATAGAATGGAGTATATATGAAGTGCCCAATCGATAACGCAGAACTTGTCATGACTGAGCGGCAAAACGTCGAGATTGACTATTGCCCGAAATGTCGTGGTGTCTGGCTTGACAGAGGCGAGCTAGATAAGATTATTGAAAGAGTGAATAACGACCAAAAGAGCGGGCAGTCTGATGCATATATCCCTCAGACTGACTCTCCTTCAGGACGTGATGACAACCGCGGTTACGACAAAAAGAAGTGTCGTGAGTCGTGGTTTGGGGAGTTATTTGACTAACATGGTTAGGTATAAATTATAGATGGTTGATGTCAGTGCCGCTCGTGCCCTTATGGCCGACAGCTTAGGATTTCATATAATCTTCGCCCTCTTGGGCGTTGGTTTACCACTTGTAATCTTGCTCATCGAACAATTAGGAATACGACGCAATGATCCTCTCATTCTTGAACATGCCCGACGGCTGAGCATAGCAACAATCATTCTTGTCGTGGCTGGTGTTGCGTCGGGAACTATCATCTCAATCCAAATGTCGCTAATGTGGGGCAAGCTGATTGAATTTGGTGGTCCAATTATGGGGCTTGCTTTCGGCTGGGAGGGCTACGCCTTTATGCTAGAGGCCGTATTTCTGGCATTCTATGTTTCTACCTGGGGAAAGGTAAAGGGTTGGAAGCACTGGCTGTTGGGCATACCTGTAGCTATTGGTTCGTTTGGGTCAGCATTTGCTATCACGCTTGGTAATGCATGGATGCAAAATCCAGGCATGCTGAACATTGTGGATGGGGTGGTACAAACGGATAATCCGCTTGGGGCACTACTCACCAAAACAGCCTTTTTTATGGTGAGCCACTCGGTTGCTGGGTACTACCTTGCCACGGTACTTTGTGTACTCGGTATCTATGCTTTCTATACATTGAAGTTTAAGCCCAGCGGTAAAGATCGACAGGCAGTCAGACATATCATGTTTCGCTTGTCGGCTACAGCAGTGTTTTTTGTAGCGGTAACAGCTGTACTCGGGCATTTTCAATCGCAATACCTCGCAGAGTCGCAACCCCGAAAGTTTGCAGCCATAGAGCTAAACGAAAAAACTCGCACGAACGCTCCGTACATCATTGGCGGAGAGTGGCAAGAGGATGGTACGGTGGAAGGTGGTATACGGATACCTAGCATGCTGAGTATTTTAGCTGGCAACAATCCTTCAGCAGAAGTGAAGGGGCTGCAGGACTTTCCAAAAAACACTTGGCCGATGCTGTTTATAAATATTTTATTTGAGTCAAAGCTACTGCTTGTAGCGATCGTATCTGGCGTATCGATTTTATTTACGGCGCTGCATTACAAAAAACTACACGCTAAGTATCGTGCCTGGCGCTACAAAAAGCCACTATTGATAGCCTTGCTACCGCTCGGTCCACTAACGATAATAATCGTGGAACTTGGCTGGATGGTTGCAGAGTTTGGTCGTCAACCATTCGTGGTTAATGGTTATATGCGTACCGATCAAGCCTTTTCGGGGCAAATAGGTTCGTGGGGTTATATATTCCCAGTTCTGTTTATATTTTTGTTTATCGTTACGACGATTGCACTCTGGTTATTGTTTAAGAAGCAGGGCAAAATTAAACCAGCGAAAGGCTTACTGTAATGCCGGCACTCTGGTTTGTGATCGTGCCACTGATAATTTACATACCAATGTTTCTGGTTGAGTTGTATATTGCATTTCGTCGCATCGGTAAGCCCTTAGACAAAGGCGGTGAATATCTGCACGCTACCTGGGAAGCAACACATACCTTTCTGATACTAGGACTCAATTATTTCATGTGGCTATACAGCTCAGCGATAGTTGATGTTGCAAGATTAGTCTTTGTGCCGCTCATTCTGTTTGGTGCAGTATTCATTGTTCGGGCAATATTATATATGTATTTGTTCTATATCAAGAAATCTAACAAGCCAAATCTCATCGTTGACTGGTCATTTGCACTGTGTCATATCATACTGTTTGTTTGCATAAGCCTCGTTACTCTCACTACTGCCCAACTACTACTTGTTGGTAGCTATGAGCCAAATCATATCTTACTGCCATTGCTGTACCCAGGATTATTCCTGATGGTACCGCTTATAAGCGTTCCGTTATACTTTTTATATAAAACCAAAAAATAAAGATGGTGATAAACTAGACGTATGGCTCACGCGCATGAAACAAAAGATGGCAGTATAAAGTTTGGATTGATTCTCAATAGTTTATATACAATTGTGGAGTTTGGCTTCGGGCTCTTTACGGGTTCGCTAGCCTTGATTGCTGATGCAACCCACAACCTGACTGATACTTTTACGCTGACAGTTTCGTATTTTGCGAATCGGCTGTCTAAACGGGAGGCTAACGCAAGTAAGACATTTGGTTATGGACGAGCAACTATTTTGGCTGCACTATTGAACGCCAGTGTTATGATAGCCATTGCTGGATTTATTGGTTTTGAAGCGATACAGCGCTTTAGAAATCCAGTAGATGTTGAGGGCGGCATTGTTGCGATTGTGGCGACCGTAGGTATAGCTGTAAATGGTTCTATAGCCTACGTGCTATCTAAGAATCGAAATGACCTGAATATGCGTAGTGCTTTTATCGATATGGCGTTCGATGCACTGTCGTCACTTGGAGCTGTCATCGCCGGTCTACTAATGCTTTTTACCGATATGCCACACGTTGATGCTGTAGTAGGTCTTCTCATTGCAGTTTTACTACTCTACAACACTATAAAGATACTTAAAGAAGCTGTTCAAATATTGCTCGAGGGCACACCAAAAGATTTAGATATTACAGAAATAACCAATGCTATAGGCACTCACGACAAGGTACTTCAAGTCGATGACATGCACGTTTGGGCAATACGTTCAGGATACAACACACTCAGCTGCCATATTGTTATCGAGGAGGGCGAGTTGATAAATAGTCGCAAGATAGTAGAAGAGGTCAAACGATTACTACGACAAAACTATTTTATTGATCATGCTACTATCGAGGTAGAACTCGAAGAGTGCCTAGAACACGACGAACACGAAAAGCATTGAAAAAGACACCTGTTTTATCGCACTATCGCTTTTGAGTAGTTGTTGCCATAACACAACATCATACTTCGATTTTTCTTTAGAAAAGTCGAAGTCTCACGCGACCGGCTTCATCTCCGATAATTCATCACTGGCTTTTTTGGTCGCGTGATTTGTCTTTGGTTTACGCTTTGTACTCGGCTTTTTAATAGGCTTCGGTTCTGGCTCGATTATTTCCGCTTCGGCCGCTACTTCAATCCTTTTTGCATAAAGTTCTCTTGAGGATTTAAGGACTTCTTCGGCAGTAGACTCACTACCATTCTCCTCAACAACAATAGTCATGCCGGACATAGGTTCTTGCGCATTTACGGCTGAGATTCGGACGTAGTACGAATACGCTGGCAGATTGGCTATTTCACCCTGGTCAATGAATGGCATGAAAAGTGGTAAGACGAGGCGTTCGTCCACTGGACTACCAGATCGGAAACATACGACCGTACCCACATTCGCAAGTATGATATCGACAAGGCGTTGCTCGTCTTGCTGTGAAGTAGACTGCTCTGCCATTGTCAGGAATAGCTTGTACTTGCGAGCCTCTGATAACATTTGCACAAACCCTGTTGTAGCGAAGTTTTGAAACTCGTCAACATAGAGATAGTATGGCGAGCGATCACTTTGGCCGATACGGGCACGGCGCAAGGCCGCTGTTTGTATCTTTGCGAGTACTGTCGTGCCGAAAAGTGCTGACGTATCTTCACCGAGCAAGCCCTTTGAGAAGTTACAGATCAATATCTTTTTGCCAGCAAGTACATCTTCAAAGTTGATAGTTGATTTTGGCTGTTCAAGCATCCGGCGTGCTGAAGCCGAGAATAGGAAGCGACCGATTTTGGCCGTGATGCCAGCCGCCATCTTAACTTTCTGCATATCACCGGCTTTGCCAATCTCATTGCTCCAAAAGTCTTTCAAGTTTTTATCCTCAAGGCCTTTCACCACCTTGCGCCTAAACTTTGCGTCATTCAGTAATTCAAAGATAGTGAAAAGCGTCGGCTCTTCGAGCGTTAAAGCAGTCTGAATCGCATTTCGCAGCACGTATTCAATGCGATGGCCGCCAGAGTCATCATCAGAGAATATCTTACGTAATACAGATATCGTGGCTTCTGTGATAAGGTCTTTCTCGCGCAGCAAGTCATCCCCCGTAAGATCAGGCGATAGCTCCAATAGATTCATGCCAATTGGGTACATAAGGTCGTCGGGGTTCATGTATATTACGTCTTTTACGCGATCCTCAGGGATGTAGCGCAAAATCCTCTCTGCTAAGTCACCGTGCGGATCAATGACCGCAAGGCCATTGCCAGCGCGAATATCTTGCAGGATTTCATAAAACAGCATGGTTGTTTTACCGTTGCCCGTACCACCGATAATATACATATGTCGTTCGCGCTCTGCTTCCGTCAGACCAATTGGAGTAATTGTCTCATGATGATGGTTTTCGCCGATCTTGATTGCCAGTTTCTTGCCGGACTTTAGCGACACCGGCGCAGGCAGTGTGCGACTAAGTGATGTGATGAGATTGTCTGTTTTGCTAACCTGGCTCGACGGGAAGTGGTAGAGGCTCGCTAGCTCAGTCGATGCAAGAATCAGCGAGGCACGACGCGAAAACGTCGGCAACCGATTTGCTGCGGCTTTTTGTCGGATCGTATCGAGAATGGGCAGAGACATTTTTGCCTTGAGTGATTGATATGGTGGAACGCTATAGCCATCAAGTGCCGACCTTAGTGCTGAGATGTGTTGTTTTGCCTCTGGGCTTTTGACCAAAACTCTCAAGCTGACTTGAAAAAGTGGACGCGTCACTTTTTGGTGCATTGTTTCCATGAGTTCCAGTTCAAAGGCGCTTAGTGTTCGTGATGGTCTGTCGTGTGTGCTTACTCGCGCCTGTTGCTGCACGGTACGAGATTTAGAGCTGTAGTACTCTTTATGACCAAATGTCGTACCCATATACACTTCACCAGCTAGATCGGTAAGTCCCGATGAAGCTTTGCCAAAAATGTTTGTAAAACGTCCGAGTATGGTTAGCTGTTTACCGCTCACTTGCTGCAAGATATTTTCGTTGCCGAGAATCTTATGTGAAAGTATATCGGCTTCACGTAGCCTGACCGGTGTAGCGACGATTTGTAGAGTAATTTCTTCGTCGTCGTTTAGCTTTGTCATCGCACCTGTGACGTATGACAAAGGGTCGTGTTGTTCGATCACAGAGGTCAATGTAAGGGGTAGAACATAGTGTCCAGTTTCCTTAAAGTCGATGACTTTATCGACGTCACCTATGTCACGATTAACTTCTTTAACCTTGGAATCCGGAATATACGATGTGATCGTCTTCTGTATGTTTTTCGAGCGTGTTTTCTCAACCTGTAGCAAATAGCGAATACCGTCTTTGCGTGTCGATACAATCTCAAAACTCATCACTGGCGCACGATTGTACAGTTTCTCCTTGAGCTGCCTAGCGGCACGAGCACCGTGGATTACAGAAAAGAGTTGTTCGGTAGCTTCTGGTGTTTTTGCAATACTGGCCGGTGGCGTAATCTCAAGCCAAACCATATCGCGGCGTAGGAGGTGACGACGGTTGAAAAGTGCGCGTACAAAGATAACCACGATGAACGTAACGACGATAGCCGCTAGAACGACAACAATGGGCTGCCAATGTTCAACGATGGATTCAAGATAGGCTTTGGTGTCCATGGCTCTCCTTTCTTGCCGTGTATAAATGTATAAAACTGCGCCGAATCTTTCGAGAACGTCCGCTGCGAAACCACATTCAGATGCGGTGCGTTCATCTCTGATATCGTCCAGTCTCCAGTTTTGTCATCAACTTTAATGACATAGGCAACGTGACCCCAATCGCCCTCATCAGTCTGGAATACAGCATTTACGGCTGGCGTGTGGTTGACTTCATAGCCATCGGCACGAGCGCGATCATCCCATGTATTCGCATTACCCCAGGTTGTAGGTATTGGAGTACCAGCCCAAAGCCGCATCGCGAATGACCAATAGGTACAGTTGCCCCATTCGTAGGTATCTCCAGGAACAGGGCCACCCATATAGAAACCTTGAGTCTCGGCAGCTTTTGCATCTGGTGTGCCAGATAAAAAGCTCAGGACATCTGTACCCATCGACATGACGGCCATGAATGGCAATGACAGTATGACGACAAGGGTTGCAAGCACGAGTGATATAGTGCGCTTCGGATTATATCCAGCGACACCAAATAGCACTACGGCTGGATTCACGAGTACAGCTCCGCAGGGTTAGTGGTGATGAGAGGATGTTCTTTGTCAGATGCTACCACCTTGACGGCTACGTGGTTCTGATCGGCAATGATAAGTGCATCACCTCGTTCGCAAGTAAGCAGAAAGCTTTGTTCGTACTCACTCAGGTTAAACTCTGAGACGACATTTTTAATTGTTGTTGTGTCCTGACGCATCAGAATACGCAGTGCAGACTGTGATGCAATGGCACGGCCATAATCACTGCGCAGGAAGTCATTTGCTTGCTGCGAAATGATAGACACACCAAGATAGTACTTACGTGCGCGACGAACTAGACCGGCAACAAACCGAGCTGACTCTTCATGTTCCAGGAGCATCCAACCCTCGTCGATTATCAACAGACGCTTTTCAGGCGCGGCCATGACCTGATTCTTCACGAAGTTGCTGATGATGAGCATCATGATCTGACGCAAACTTTCCGGCAAATCCTTGATGTCGAAAATCACGAGTCGATTATCAAGCTTGATGTTTGTCTGTGCGTTAAATACATCCGCGAGTGAGCCTGATATATACCTCTCAAGCCGCTCACAAAGTTTTAGCTGTCCGAGAGACTGCAACTCTGCATACAAATCTTCAAGAAGTGGCTGCTGCTTCTTGGCTTTCTTGTAGATTTTGAGAATTGCTTTATCAACTGAGGCTTTCTCGCGCGAGGACAATCCCTCGGCCATCAGACTAATTACTTCAGTAAGGTCTTGGGCATGTTCAGACAGGTCACTAATCTTATGAAACGTCGTCGCCAAATCAAACGGATTGATCTTTTGCTTACTCTTGGCAGATAGCTTGATGTACGTGCCTTTGACGGATTCAGTAAGTCGTTTGTATTCACGCTCCGGGTCGATGACGATGACTTTAGTACCTTGCATGAGCTGGCGTAAAATCTCCACTTTTGTCGTGTAGCTCTTGCCTGAGCCAGACTGAGCGAACACAATACTATTCGCATTATGCAGACTAAACCGATCGAGGATAACGAGTGAGTTGTTTGATTTATTGACTCCGTACAAAATACCAGATTCCTGTACAAGTTCCGAAGACATAAATGGGAATGTCAAGGCGGCCGAACTACTGTCTAGGTTTCGCTTCTGACCAAGTTGATCTTCGCCACGAGGCAAGATAGATTGCAATGCTTCGAGCTGCTGATAGCGTGCGACTTTTGAATAGAACAACCGTGCTGACATTGTAGCTTCGAGTAGCTGTGTCGTCTTGTCTAGCTCCTCTAGACTCTCGGCCCGAATACTGACATAGATTGCCATTTGGAATAGCTTTTCTTGGCCACGTTGGATTTTGTCACGTAGCTCCATCGCAGATTCTAGCGGATCAGTAATCTCCGAGCCGACAATCTTTCCAGCACGCATCATGGCACGTTTAGTAGATTCAAGCTCAGTAATCTTACGATGCAATTTCGGCAATGCCGATAACGCGCTCACTTCATGTAAATGGTAGCTGATATCCGAGTTATGGTTGAAATTGATGAGGCTGTCCATCCAGCCAGAGTTCGCGACAAAAGGATATCCCGATATGTAGAGGGTGCGAATATATACGCCGTCGATACAAAGATAATCAACATTTTCTTCAAGTCCTGCGTATGACAGCGTGTCGATTGCATCCTGTTCGCCAAAAGCAATAGTTAGCTCTTTCTGGCGGTCGATCCGTGCTTGCCGACGCTTCTTAATTGGCGTCATGATAGGGTCAACAACTTTATGACTGAGCTTATTTAGTTTTTCGAGTTTTACGGGCATGGGTTTCTTCTCCTTTCTCGACAAGTGCGGTATGTATCAACTGCAATGCCTGTTCGGTTAGCGGCTGTACCTTTGCCTGGGTTGGGCTATAGAAGCTATAGAACAAATCAAGCACCTCAAGACTATCCAGTTGATTAGTGTGCATACCGAGTCGTGTCATACCTTTAGCCACGATGTCGAGCTTAATGTTTAGCTGTTCTTCGATAAGCTCAAAGTCCGCTTTACCGTTCGGCCTGTAAGGAACAATGACGTAGAAGTGTCGGGTGAGAATCTTGTTGTTCGTGATGAGCGATCTAATGAACTCGTCGTAATTAATCAACTGAGAGCGGTAGATTTCCTCAGTCTCGTCGTCTAGTCGTTCTGTCAGGTCTTCAAGGTACTTATCCATATCAATTTCACGAGTACGTATAAGTATTTGGAGGGATGATCCGACGGAGTTTAGAAAACTCTCATATATGTCGATGATTGCGTCTTGTTCCTCTTCGCTACGCAATTCAAAATTAAGCGATGATACTTGCAGAATTGCACGGTACTCGTTATTTGGCAGCATAAGTACACCATCGCGTACACCTTTGATCGCGATCTGATTACGTGAACTGGTTTTACTCTTCGATTTCTGTAAGGCGAACATTTAGGCCTCCTTTCTTTGTGGTTTCAAAACGAACTCTTGCGGCAGGATTTTCAATGGTTGCGAGGATTCTTGCGGTATCGGGGGTATTCAAACGAGGTAATGCAATTCGTTCTTTGCTTTTGGCAGTCGTTTTATCTTCCTCTTTTACCTCAGAGACGACTGGATAATCTTGTCGCAGGGTCAACACATTTTTGTTAAAGAGATAATACTTCGGCCGGACATTGTAGCGAGATATTGTTACGAGCCACGAGGCGAGGATTCTTCCTTTTATGCGTATCGCAAGGATGCAGCAGACGAGCGCCAATATGCCCATGATGAGATATTTATACAGAGCGCTCCCCATAAACGGAGGGAGGAGAGCGAACAGTGCCGCACTTACGAATACGGGGATAATCATCAGGAGCATCTGAGAGAAGCCAAGGTTACCAATAATTCGATCTTCTACGGTTGTAACCTGAGCTGGTACGACTGTTACTTTCATCCTATTTTGTCCTTGCTATTGTTTTTAGGGTGGTTGATTCTGGTGACTTTGACTGCCGGAGCTTCATAGGTCGTGCCAGTGGATTTTGGTGTCCCTTTTGGATTTGGTGTTGCGGTATGGGTAATTTCTGCGTTACCTTTCTTGTTCGAGTAGCTGACACTTTGGGTTTTACCAGTACGAACAGCTCGCGACTCTACGCTCGACATTGCACGAGCCTTTTTAGCGCTGTCAGTCTTTGAGCGAACGGTGCTGGCGGCGGCTTTGCCTTTGCCGGTCATGTAGCTTACGCCATTGATAAATTGACCTCCTAGCTTACGCATGTTTCGCGCTCCCATGCTGACGTAGCTGAATTGCATCATGACACTCTGCGTTTTCAGTAAGGCCATGACGGTAGCCAGTCCAACGACCATCGCCATGAGCGTGTCTGGAACATCATTACCGCTACTTGCCGCCATGCCAGTGAACAGAGATGCGGATAGCTGAAGAATGACGACATGTACGAATAGTACAAAGATGGTTGAGAGGTACGTTTTGAATGCTGTCTCTGCAAAATCTCGGAAGCCAGGTACAAGCCAGAGTAGTGTAACCAGTGGAGACAATACTGCACCGATGAATAGCGTTACTAAACGTCCAACATAGTACACCAGCAGGATGACCGAGAAGACAATAAACGCCATCATCATGATTAGCGCTGCCAATCCCTGACCCCCTGCCTCTTTTACGACAGATGTTAGAGTGTCCCACACTGATGATGCGCCAGACACTTTGCCTACCGCAGTTATGAGCGCATTCGATAACTCGATGATTCCATCAATAAAGAATATCGACGTATTCATGAGCAAGAAAACCAATGCAACTCGGGGGAGAAGATGCTTGAACTCTATCTCATCGAATCCGAACGTCGAAGCACTCATGACATGGAAGCCTAACAGCGCGATAATCACGACAAACAGTACATCGGATATACCGACTATTGCCAGCCAGAAGTTGAAAACACTTTGATTCTCCGCCATCAGGGGCGTTGACTTCGTGAAGAAGTTGAGCGCATCCAGGAATGGCGTTGCGACTGCCTGTATGATGTTGTTGAGGAAGCCCGTGACAGCCTTAATCAGAATATCTATCAGCCCATTACCTACGTCATTTGGAGGGATTGACTGTAGGTTTGGCAAGGTCGCGTTATTAACATCGTGCGGCGACCCGTAGGCATTCGACAGTATTGAAACAAGGGTTGCGGCGGCCAGAACAATCAGCAGCCCTAAGAGTGCATTTTTCAGAACATGCTTAGCGTGATCCATTTGCTCTGGCTTGCCACTGCTTGTCATGTAAAGGTAGCCAGCGTTTACAATAAAGAACACGCAAGCTATCGAAGCAAGTGCAGCAAGTGTTTGTATCGTCGGTGCAACGTAATTTTGCATGGCCGTTACAGCACCGGACGTATCAGCAAACAGCGTTAAACTCGTCGCTAGGACGTCACCCATACCCCAAAACATACTCTAGCTACCCTCCGAATGATTGGGTGGCCAGTGTCGTAACGATATTGCTTATGACGAACGCAGCGATGACAATAGCGAGGCCAATAGCCGACCATGTCAATGTACGCTTTGCTTTGTCGAGCTGCTCAGGATTGCCCGAGCTAGTAATGTAGGTGAAACCGCCAGCAACAAAAAAGCCGGTCGCGACAAGACCAGCCAAACCTGCGATAACCTTAATGACATTGCGTATGAAGTTCTCGACTTGCGCAACGTCACCCCCTGCGGCAAACGCTGGAGCAGCAAGCACAATTGGCGCTCCGACGGCCACAATAAGCCCTACTATTTTTATTTCCGTGGAACTTCTGATCATTATAACCCTCCGTGAATATATAAAATATTGTGATTTGAATATATCACGAAACGTGTCATAGCTTGTTTAGCATAAACATTTTCAGCGAAAACACAAGCTTTTTCTACTTCTGTCAATGGTGTAGTTAATTCTACAACTGATTACATCATCATGACTATCTAAGGGAGCAATGTCGGAGACGTTTTTCGTTCCGAATGGATTTTCCTAGAATAGCAAGTTTTATTACTAAGTCAACCGCCGGAGCTTCCAACTTGGTTAGAGAAAACATTCTACTTTAGGTAGGCACAATTAGATTCGATATTATACACTTTTTACAGGAAGTAATCTATTTAGGTCATGGTATAATATACATGATGAAGTCTAAGCAGAGTACGCCGTATGCGCCTCTACTAATAGAGTCCATGCGTTCGCTTGGATATTCCTTTGACACGGCCATTGCTGATCTTATTGATAATAGCGTTAGCGCAGAAGCTAAAAGTATTCGAATTTTGCTAGACCCTTCAGATGACCCGCAGCTAATTATTTTTGATGACGGTCACGGAATGGATTCCGACACACTTGAAGAAGCATTGCGCTTCGGAAGTCGCGGACCAAGCGAGGTGCGCGCAAAGCACGATCTCGGGAGATTCGGCTTAGGGTTAAAATCTGCATCCTTGTCTCAATGTCGTCGGCTAATTGTAGCAAGCAAGCACGGCGGCAACCTCTGTTGCTTTTCGTGGGATTTAGATGAAGTACAACGGACAAATGACTGGTCAGTGCTCGAATACTCACAAGAAGAAATTGCAGCCCTTCCGTCAATAGATCTCTTTGATACTGTTGAATCTGGAACGTACGTTTTGCTTCAAAATTTCGATAGGATTACTGCGTCATCACACGACGTGAAGAAGACGCTTGACGGCTTGATCGAAGCAGCCGAAAATCACTTGTCTCTCGTATTTCATCGTATTATCTCCGAAGACGGTGTCAAGATTATTATCAATGGGCGACCTATCGAACCTAAAGACCCATTCCTAGAGGATCACAAGTCCACCCAACGCCTACGTCAACAAAGCATCACTATCGATGGAGAGACAATCACACTTCAGCCATACATCCTACCGCACAGGAACAAACTCTCACGTGACGACCTTCGTAAAGTTGGAGGATCCGACGACCTTCGGACGAATCAAGGCTTCTATATTTATCGTTGCAAGCGCTTAATTCTCTGGGGTACTTGGTTTAGGTTACTTGGTAAGGACGAACTCAACAAACTTGCTCGCGTTAAAGTAGATATTCCAAATTCGCTTGATGAGATATGGAGCATTGACGTAAAAAAGAGTACCGCAAACCTTCCGGATAAAATACGCAAAAATCTATACGGTAGTGTAAAAGAATCAGTTTTCGGTAGCAAGAAAGTTATTGAGCACCGGGGAAAGATGGTTCGTAGTGAAGATACGCATTACATCTGGGAGCGACTTACAGAACGAGACGGATCTATTTCATATTCGATCAATCGCGAGTTGCCGCAAGTTCAGATCATTCACAATAAGCTAGACCAAGAGGCTCAGCGCACTTTGGATTTGCTTCTAAAAACCATTGAGCAGAACTTTCCGGCAAGTAGAGTTTACCTTGATGTGGCAGATGGCGAAATCAGCCATCCTACAGAGGATATAGATAAAATGAAAATTGACATTGAAATGCAGCTCAACCAAGCAGCAGATATTGGACTCACTCGAAACGATTTGCTTGCTATTCTGCTTAATACAGAGCCGTATTCAAAATTCGAAGAGCTTCGACAGTTGTTTCAGGAAGGGAATAATGAATGACAAACGACCTTAAAAAATTCAAAGACATGATCAATACTCAGCTACCTAAAGCTGGTGATGACGAGCCAATAAGTGAAGACGCCATCAATACGATCGTGGAGAATACGTTTAAGGCTCGTTCCATTCTCGCTCTAGATATCTCAGAAGAAGAAAAAGAATCGGTTAGAAAAGAAATCCTATCTAATAACAAGATCCTGCTTGGCCTAGGCGCGGTTCTTGTACAGAAAAAACACGCTAAATGGTTTGCCCAACGAAAAGATACACTGCCGATGAAGTACTGGGAGCGATTTGAGCAATACCTGCTTCAAGATAGGGGTATGCCCACTAACGTCGTGAATAGCATGGACAAGGTATCGGACGAAGTCGTCGATCTGCTAGGCGATCCTACTCGAGGCGAGGACGTATCCGAGCAACGGCGCGGTTTGATTATTGGTGACGTGCAATCAGGCAAAACCATAAACTACAGCGGAATAATTTGTAAGGCCGTAGATGCAGGCTTCCGTACCGTTATTCTTCTGACTGGTACCACCAACGACTTGCGACAACAGACTCAAATTCGTATAGATGAATCTTTCGTAGGTGTTGATAGTAATCTCATGAATGAAGAAGCAAACAAGTTAACGCCGATTGGGGTTGGCAAGTTTAACCCTGATCCTGCGTTGCGACCAATCGCATTCACCACCTCTGCTAAAGACTTCAATAAAAACACTGCTAAGCAACTTTCAATGACTCTCTCTCAAGGTATCGGAGAACGACCGATGCTGTTCGTAATTAAGAAGAACACCTCTGTACTCAAAAGCCTACTCGATTGGATTCAAAAACATAACCAAAATGAGAGCAGCAAAATTGATAACTCTGTTCTCATGATTGACGATGAAGCCGACTACGCTTCAGTTAACACAAAGAAAGCTGACGAAGATCCATCTAAAACTAACAAGTACATCGAGGATTTACTAAATATATTCAGATTCTCTAGCTACGTTGGTTTTACGGCTACGCCATACGCAAATATCTTTATCGACCCAGCCTCCGATGAGGAAATGGAGCGCGAAGGTTTATTTCCAAAAGACTATATCTACGCTCTCGATGCACCAACGAACTACATCGGTGCACGGAACATCTTCCCTGTAGGGTCTAAGTACCATCACATTTTGCGGGATATAGAAGATGCCGAAGAATACTACCCTATGCGCCACAAGAAGGAACACGACTTCGAAACTATCTCCAACAGTTTAAGGGAAGCAATTGACGCCTTCTTGTTAGCGAACGTGATTCGGGATTTGCGCGGCGACAAAACAACACACAGGTCAATGATGATAAACGTCACGCGTTTCGTGAATACACAGAAACTACTACACAAGGCAGTCAGGGAGCATTTAGCGGACATTAAGACTTCGATAAAGCTCTACGCTGGACTAGCACCAAGTAAAGCTCTTCAAAATGAGCATATCAATTCACTATTCGTTGCATTCGAGAAAGAGTACGGTAGTGCTGAATTTTCTTGGGATGAAGTTCAAGCGAATCTTTTTGACTCAGTGATGCCAGTACTAGCGCAAGTTGCGCATGGTGGTGGTGATGACCTCGACTACAGCCTATACCCAGATGGCCTAAGGACTATTGTTGTTGGTGGTCAACGACTCTCTCGCGGTTTGACGCTTGAGGGTTTGATCGTAAGTTATATATATCGAAACTCTATGGCATATGACACGCTTATGCAGATGGGACGTTGGTTTGGCTACAGGAGTAACTATGACGACCTGTGTCGAGTATGGATGGACAGTATAAGCCAAGCCTGGTATGCCTTCATTTGTGAAGCGACCGATGAGCTCCTCGCCGAAGTTCAAGTTATGCGCGACAAGGGAGCGACACCGTTAGAATTTGGATTAAAAGTTCGAAATGATCCAGATATACCACTTATCGTGACGGCTCGTAATAAGATGCGAACAGCCCAAGAGAAAGTCATCAATATCGCTCTCAGTGAAAAAGCGATTGAAACACCTCTTCTTTACAACGACCCTGCTAAGAATAATATCAATCTAGCTGCTACCCTCAAGTTGGTAGAAGAGAGTCGTGTAACAAAGTTCGAGAAGCAATACGGCGCGAAGAATGTCGATAAGGCGCAAATACTCGATTTTCTAAACAATATCGAGGTTCCTGTATCTAACGTGCGATTTGACCCAATTGCTGTCCACGCATTCATCAGCCAGTACGCAGGCAATGAACTCGACAAGTGGGATATCGTACTCATCTCTGGAAAAGGAGAGCCATACACAATCACCAATGGTATTACCATAGCGCGAAGCGACCGTAGTTTTGACATACCAACAGGTGATGCTATTCGAGTAAGTAAGAAAAAGAGCCGAATCGGTAGCCCGAGCGATCCAAAGTTTGGACTCACCAGTACTCAAATGGAGTACCTCAAGAGTAAGGTATCATACCTAACAAGCGATGCATACTTCCGCATTCAACGAAATCCTTTATTGATGATCTACTTCGTAAACCCCACTGAAGAGAAGAGTGAAAATTACGATCGGCTGGCTGACTTTCAAGGAACGCCTGTCATCGGATTTGGTATAGGTATCCCTAAGCTAGCTGATGCAGAGACAAAGTATATAAAATATCAGTTAACAAAAATCTACCAAGAGTTCGGTGGTATTGAGGAGTATGAAGATGAGTAGTGGCGTATTAGATAAAGTCCAGCAACTACTCGAACATGCGCAACTAGAGTCCTATAGTCGATACGATGGCGAGCATCCGTTTGATATCTTCCTCGGGATCGACGATCAGGGCAGGAAAAGCTTAGTCGTCACACTTAAAGCTACTCGAGAAAGAGTAGTCTCCTCTAAGACTATTGCTGTAGATTTTTTTGTCCGACCAGATAGCAGAAGCTCGTTAAGATTTAGTCTTGAAGATGATGACCTCAAGGATATTTTCTACAAGTTTTGTGAAGATATCATTGAGAGCACGCGTGGTGGTAATTCAACAGACGGATTCTCTCCAATTATACGACGGTGGGAAACCTGGATAGGATTCTTCCAGAAGACATCCCTTCCTTTATCGGAAAGTGAAATTATAGGCCTCATCGGGGAGATATTCTTCCTTCAGAATGTGATGGCGAAGAAATATGGCTTAGATCGAGCTCTCGAAGCTTTTATTGGGATAGATAAAGCACACAAGGACTTCGAGATTGACGATACGTGGTACGAAGTAAAGACTATACATAACGGCGTAAGAGCGGTTAAGATCAGTTCAATCCAACAGCTAGACTCTTCCGTTCCCGGAATGCTTGAAATCATCACAGTGGACCAAGGCACATCAGGAACTGTCGACAATATCACCTTGAATTCAATAGTGAAGCAGTTTAAGGAACTATTGAACACTCAGCAATTACTAGATTTCGACGAGAAACTCCGTAAAGCTAACTACATAGCAGACGACAGATATGACGACTACAATTACTTGTTTATTCGATTAGATGAATATAACGTGTCGGGCAGCTTCCCTCGAATTAACTCAGAAGATCTCCCTGTCGGTGTTACGAAAGCATCTTACGAAATTGACATATCGGCGATTCAGCAATATAAGGTAGATGTATGAATCTAGAAGACTTCCGAGCAGAATGGATAGAAGATCTACGGGTCGCAGCAGAAGCAAATCAGAGCGACCCCCACAGTGAATTTGTATTGGATGCGGTAGATAGACTCTCAGAAGCAGAAGAAGTCGAAAATGTCGAAGTTGGATATTTTGAGGGGCTGGGTCGTCGGAATGCAAAAATGATGATAGATGGCTATGCATTTGATGCAGTTGACAAGTCATGTGTTCTGCTACTTAGCGATTACTCGAACAATGAGCTTGCTGAAACCCTCACCCTAACTGATATCAATCGCCTATATAACAATATGCGAGTACTTGTTGAGGCTGCACTCGACGGGTATATCATTGACAACAAGTTCGAGGAAAGCAGCTCTGGCTATATGTTCGCAAATGAAGCCAAGCGACATTTTGCTAATGGTGAGATATCCAAGTTTCGTTTCTATATCCTGACAGATAAGAAGTTAAGCGATAAGATCAAGAATCTAAAGAAAGACCCAATTGTTGGCAAGCAAGTTGACCTAAACGCTTGGGATATTTCTCGCTTCTATAACTTGTATGCCTCAACACAGGGTAAGGAAGAGATCGAAATCGATTCTTCTATTGTCGATGGCGGCGGAATCCCGTACGTTGGTGCTACTAATGAGGACGACTATTCGGCATACCTAGCAGTTGTGCCTGGACGCTTCTTGGCGGATATATATCTAGAGTATGGCTCGAGGTTGCTAGAAGGAAATGTTCGCTCATTCCTAAGCAATCGTGGAAAAGTTAACAAGGCTATCCGTGGAACTATTCTTCAAGAACCTACGATGTTCTTTGCATACAATAACGGAATCGCAGCTACGGCTACCGAGATCGAGACTAAGCAGGAGAACGGAAGACACCTGATTACCCGAATCAAGGATATGCAGATCATAAACGGTGGTCAAACGACTGCCTCGATCGCAAATGCAGTACTACAAGATAAGGCAGATCTTGCTGAAATATACGTACCGATGAAGCTATCCGTGGTTAACCATGATAAAGCAAAAGAAATGATCCCAACCATTTCTAGAAGTGCTAATAGTCAGAATAAAGTCGACGAGGCTGACTTCTTCTCTAACCACCCGTATCACATTCGTCTCGAGGAGTATTCTAGGCGTGTTCTTGCACCCCCTGTTGATGGAAACCAATATCAAACCGCCTGGTTCTATGAGCGTGCACGTGGACAGTATGTGCAAGAACAGATGAAGCTGACTCGCGGTGATCGCAAGAAGTTCCAGCTGAAAAATCCCAAAACACAGCTACTTCGTAAAGTGGATGTCGCGAAGTTTATGAATTCCTACGAGCAACGACCTCATATTGTAAGTCGTGGTGCACAATTTAATATGCGCAACTTCGCAGAAATGATCGGTAAACAGTGGGATCCCTCGACCCAAAATACCAGTTTCAACGAATATTACTGGAAGAAACTTATTGCGCTAGCAATCCTGTTCAAGCAGACAGAAAAGATTGTTTCCGGCCAGGATTGGTATCAAGAAATTAAAGCTTACCGAGCGAACATTGTTACCTACAGTATCGCTATAATTATGCATCAGGTTGAAAAGGATCATCCAGGCAAAACACTCGATTTCCTCAAAATATGGAATAGCCAGTCACTAAGCTCTGAGCTAGAAGCACAGATCATAAAGACTACCCGCGAGGTGTTTGACTTTATTACTAGAGACGACAGGACGACTCTTAACGTAACTGAGTGGTGTAAAAAAGAGGATTGTTGGAAAAGAGCCCAAAACTATAACTTCACATTGCTGGGTAGTTTTGTTGAATCGCTCATTAATACCAGTGATGAATTCGAAGAAAAAGTTGTCGCACAAAAGGAACAAAAAGTAAGTAATGAAATTAACGCGGAAATCGAATTAATTAACCTCGGAGCCGACTATTGGCGTCGTGTTCAAGAGTTCGGACGGAACGACAAGCTTCTTAGTGAGATGGAGGATGGTCTTCTGACGGTGGCCGCAAACTTTGAAACAACCGGCCGAATTCCGTCCGACAAACAAGCCAAACTCATCATGCAGATTCGCAATAGGCTATTCGATGAGGGACTTTCAAGAAACCTATAGTGAAGCATAAGTAATTTACAACAACCTGTGCTATTATTAGAGTAAATATGCTCAAAATGATTGAAACATTTAGCGGTATTGGTGCTCAAGCCAAAGCGCTCAAAAATTTAGGGGTTGATTTTGAAATAATTGGCACTGCTGACTGGGATATCAACGCGATGATTGCGTATGACCTGATTCATAACGGGCCCCAAGACCTCTCGAAATATGAGAATGCTACTCGTGCTGAAATGCATGAAAAACTGAAGAAGTACACCTTAAGTACGGACGGAAAGGTTGAGGCCGAATGGTCGGTCATCCGAAATCTGAGTATGCCAATACTGAGGAGCGTGTGTGCGGCAATCGATAGAACTAAAAACTATGTTAGTGTCACCGATATGGATGGAGCGATGCTACCTGCCGACATGGATGCGCTAACTTACTCTTTCCCTTGTCAGGATTTGTCCGTTGCCCACGCGTGGCACGGAGCGACTGAAGGCATTGATCGTACAGCGGCAAACCGTTCTAGTATGCTTTGGGAAATCGAACGAATCCTAGAAGAACGGGAAGCTAGCCCTCTGCCTATGCCGAAATTCCTGTTGATGGAGAACGTGCCCAATATTATCTCAAGGTCACACAACCAGAACTTTGAAGACTGGAAAAAATCATTAGAAAAACTAGGTTACTACAATAAGTTTTACATCTTACATGCAAACCACTTAGGTATGCCCCAGACAAGGAAGCGTGCTTATCTGATTAGTATCTATGTCGGTAAAGACGAGTTGCTCAAGAAGAAGCTAGCAAAGTATTTTGAAACAAATGATCTGCAGAATATTAGGAAGTCGCAACGCCATCTTTCAGAGTTCCTGCGAACTGACTATACTAACGATATTCTTAAGTCTGAGGCTAACAATAGCCAACCGAACGACACCCCTTCACGCCGTAATATATTTGAAAAGAACGTAAAGCTGTTTGACGGTTCAGACTACTCTTCCTATGTTCCAACTATTACTACGAAGCAAGATCGACACCCTAATGCCGGTGTAGTCTCCTACGATAGCTATCGTCCTGGGAAGAGTAATTTCAGGTATCTTACTGGTCGAGAGTGTATGTTGTTGATGGGATTTGACGATGAAGACTATGAAGCAATCATCAGAGGCAACTTCAAAAAAAGCATTACAGAAGAGTTCTTCTCAAATACCAAAATCGTTAAATTGGCTGGAAATAGTATCGTTGTTCCAGTGCTTGAAGAAATCTTCAAGCAAATACTTTATGTAGATGAGAACTTTCTTGCTAAATCGCCAGTTACCCATACCGCTTTAGCAGATCAGGAACTAATTGGTAATCTCAGCTTCGCCGCGTAGGCACATGAGTGAAGATCTCGCTAGACGAGTATGCATATGGATACTACCAGGGATTCAGTAAAAACATTTTCGGAACTCAGTGATGAGACTTGGGAGCAATTTGTTGATATCAATAATCGCGTCCAGTCCCATGAGGGTAGTTGGGGCAAGACTCAGGGTGGTGAGACTGACGAAAATGGTGTTATACAGATGCCATACTCTGTGCCAGACCCACTCGTTAGCGAGTTCGTAGCATTTATGTACGAGAACGAACTTGTCGTCAGCTTTGACTGGTCAGCATGGAATGAGGGGCGTGAATGGTATAAAAACAATAGCGAATCTAAGTATGAGACACTCGATATCCCAACTGCATTAAAGTTACTGACGGCTGTCATGCGTAATGATCGCTTTTCAGATGGCGCATTAGTAGGTGCATTTGAATCGGGTGAGTTTCCAAAGCTAATCAATACGCTCGTAGGGTTAAGAGGCAAATAGACTATGCTGCTATCAAAGTCGGATTATATGCTCTACCTCGCACATCCGGCTTGGTTGTGGCTCAAAAAGCACGACAAAGATAAGCTACCCCATATTGATGACAATACTCAGGCGACCTTTGACGCTGGTAACTTATTCGAGGGCTACGCTGAAAAATTATTTGATGATGGTGTGCGACTAGGATTTAGCGATTACACCAGCTATCTAGCCCTGCCCGAACAAACCATGGAAGCACTAATTGGTGGCGCAAAGACTATCTACCAAGCTCGCTTTATTGCTGGGCAATTAACCTGTATCTGTGATGTCGTGCATGTAGTTGGCGACAAGACATTCGATCTATACGAGATCAAATCCAGCACTAAAGCGAAACCTGAACATGCAACCGACCTTGCATTTCAGGCTCATGTACTTCGTGAATCTGGTTTTACCGTACGGAATATCAATGTGGTCCACGTCAACAATGAATACATACGTCACGGTAACATCAACCCTGAGGAGTTCTGTACAATTACTGACGTAACCTCAGAAGTAAATGCATTGAGTGAAGCCACAAAACTACATGCTCAGGAGGCTCTTGAAGTCATGCAATCATCAGATATGCCCGACCTATCACCAGTTCTTGCGGCCGGTAGCTCGTTTGGGGATTGGCTATCAATCTATAAAAGCCTCACGAATCCGCCCAACGACAGTATTTATTATCTCTGTGGTCTCAATGCGGCAAAAGTAAAAGCACTTGAAGAAGCCGGTATTGAAAAAATTGCTGATATTCCAGATGACTTCAAGCTATCGCCAAAACAGCATAAACAAGCTACTGCCACAAAACTCAATCAACAACTCATCACTCATGAACCAATCCAAGGCTTACTAAAGTCGTTTGAATATCCGCTCTACTTCCTCGATTATGAAACACTCGCCGGTATCGTGCCTCCATTTGAGGGCATGCGCCCATACCAACAAGTACCATTCCAGTATTCTTTACACATACTTGATTCTCCTGATTCTGAGCTGCGGCATGAAGAGTATTTGCACCGTGAGGGCACAAACCCGTGCAAGGATGTCGCCGAGGCTCTGCGTAGCCATATTGGCGATAAGGGTACAGTTCTGGCGTGGAACATGGGCTTTGAGAAAAGTTGCAACAAAACTCTAGCCGAAGAAGTACCAGAACTAAAAGACTTCTTGCTCAATCTTAATGATCGAATGAATGACCTCATGCTTCCATTCTCGAAACTTTGGTACGTAGATAAGGACTTTTACGGTAGTGCCAGCATCAAAAAGGTTCTGCCTGTTCTAGTACCAACGCTCTCTTATGCTGAATTAGGCATTCATGAGGGCGCATCCGCTCAGAGACTTTGGATGCAAGGTGTGATTGATGGTAAGGATTCAATAGACAAAGAGGTGTTATTCGCTGATCTGTTGGAATATTGTAAGCTGGATACATTGGCGATGGTTGAGATATTTAATGTTTTGAGGAAGCTATGAGTGAAAAGTTAACATCAGAAAAAGTAGTAGTATCAGCGCCGTTCTCTTTTGCGGGATCGGCTCAACGTATATGGAAAATAACTAATTCGGGTAACGACTGGATAAAGTGGCTGTTGCTCGTACCGATTGCCCTCATGTTGATCGCTTGTGCATGGATGTTTGTGGCGTGTTGGTACTTTATTATGTACGTACTGTTTGGCATTCTTTTCATTCCTTGGCGGCTATGGCGGCGCGGCGCACGAAAAAACAAACGGAATGAACTTCGTCACCGAGAATTACTCGAAGCTGTCCGAGATGGTAAGACTGTAAAGTAGGTATGGCTAATAAAAAGCCCAAGGAACATTCATTTGTAAAAGAGGCTTTTGATGAAGTGCCTGAGATTGGTCATGGTTGGAGATGGCACTACGATACCGCATACAATGTATTATGGTGGCTTATCAAGCACAAGAAAGTAACTCCTGCACCCATACGCACGCTTGCCTTACAAGGGGTAAATAATCTCATACAGATTAACGAACTCGACCGGTTGAAATCATGGAATAAGGTTGACCATTATCACAATGTACATATACCTAAGGACGAGCATGTTACTGTAGCATCCGTCATTGTCGTGGAGCTGTTTACACCAAACGAAGCCGCTACACTTGAGAAATACATTAAGAAGAATAAGTGGAACGAGCGTACCCGAACGGCAACCAGAGAAACTAATAGTGAACGCCTTGCGCAGGCACGATCACGTAACGGTATGTCTTGGTGGCGATTGGCAGATATAGTTAATACAGAGGGATATTATGTGCCTGATGCCCATCGCACGAAGCTGCCTGACGGCATTGAATGGATACAACTTAAGGCCATCCAAGTGGGATCAGGCCTAACCGCAGTTGTCGCGCGTGTTAATTTCAACGATGCACACTCTAAAAAGCTTGATGATGTCTGGCATGCTGACCACGAGCCGTATATGGAACGCTCAAAAACAATGGGCGCGTTTAGCAAATTGCATCCCGTAGATCGGCAATTCGCTACATATAAAGCAACTCAGAAGACCCGAGATGACCTACATAGTCTAGCTAGAGATTGGATGACTAAGTATTGTCCTGGGTACTTCGCTATGCATGGCGAGAAACAACTCTCGATGGATGTAATGATGACGGAAAAATATAATCCGGTCAGCAAAAGCACGAAAAGAACTGACAATGATGTTCATGATGCGCTTCGGGCGCTGGGTATCGACGGCTCAGATTTTTATAGGATAACTGCACCAGAGATTCCCGACATGTTGCTAGCTCAAGCTAGTAGGCTCTCTGAGTCAGTTATAGACCCGGAACGTACATGGGGACTTATCGTTAATAGAGGTAAGATAGTTAAATCGACTGAGAACTTCAAGGGTTTTGGCGGTGACGCTAATCACGCTGTCTCATACATTGCAGAAGAACGCGTTGGCCCGACACTTGTACTTCTAGCTATATCTCAATTACTCTTAGTTCTCGAAGCACAATATGCAAAATTGCGTGATGGCGCTCAACTTCAGCACAAAAAGTTTAAGGTGGGCAGCGTAAACAGTTTAAGTGGTATTGTCCTCGATTCAAGTCTCACGCTTGCCAGTATCCGACAAGATGTTGCCAATCTTCGTCGGCACAAACGATGGTTCGAGGGCGCTAACTTCGTAATGACTCCTGCGCCAATCTTCACTGCAAAGTTAAAGCCCGAAGAGAAAAAGCCTATCGATTTCTTCAATGACGTAATGGATCGCAATGATGAAACTTTCAAGAGATTATCAAAGCTAGATAGTGATTATAGGGATATCCTCACGACCATATCACAGCTCGGCGCAACGGGAACCGATATAAAAACAGGCCGATGGGCGCTTGCGGTATCGGCTTTATCACTCATAGTTGCTATTATTGCTTTATACGTTTCGTACAAAACGGGCGTACCGCCTAGTGCGACGGGAGGAAATTAAATGAACATTTATCTTGATATTGACGGAGTACTCCTAGCAAATGACAAAGAAGCGGCGCGTCATGCCGACGAGTTTTTGCATGCTGTTTTGGAGAAGTACCCCGACTCAACATATTGGCTGACTACTCACAACTGGAAAGGTGAAAACAGGGCAAAAGAAATACTCGCTCCCCATCTCGATCCCGAAACTGTCATCTTGCTAGACAAGGTGAAGCCGTCAGAGTGGAATGAACTCAAGACCGATGCAATCGACTTCGAGCAAGATTTTCTATGGTTTGATGACGATCTTTGGCCTAACGAACTCAATGTGCTTGAGAAACATGAGGCAGTTCAAAACTTCATCATGGTTGACCTCCATAAAGACCCTGATATGCTCGAAAAGCTAGCTCAAGTCATTCTCAATAAGTAGATACGTATTTATTAGCTCCTGTAAATCGTAGCATCTCCTCAGTAAGTATTGCCGATACGATACGCCTCATGATCTCGCAGCTATCATTTTGTGAGAGTATATTTAAGCTGCCCTCCCACAGAACATCATCAATCACTGCTAGCTTGCGGTGGTGCTTTACGGTATAAATCACCTTTACCCCAAGCTCCTGCATTGCCTGAATGCCGTCGGAAGCCTGTCTGACATATTCTCCGTCATGCTCGTCAGGGCATCGAGTGTTAACTGTAACTGCTATGCCCCTGCGCCGTAGTCCCTCAAAGACCGGCAGCAACTCATCAATGCGCCTTTTTGTGATGAACGGACTCTCAATATAGACACGTTGTTTCGCATACCGTAAGTCGCTAGTAAAAGACTTATAAAACGTCTCGTTGTTGAAGAGACGAGAACCACACAGCCCTTGTGTGTCAGTTGTGCGCGAGAATAGCCTAAACATCGCTATTCTCCTCACTATCATCGTCCTCTTCTTTTTCGATGATATCTAAACTATCTACCCCTATCAAAGTTCTATAATCGTTCTTGATGCCCAGCCAAGCATTGCATCAAAGGAGACCGGAGTGACCGCTACGTACAAATTAGACATCCTTAAGTTATTAAATTCTTTTTTAGCTGATGCCGATAAATATGTAACTGATTTGCCAAATGATTTGATTTTAGCCCAAAAACAGATTATTAATTTTCAGAATGAGATAATACAATTCTTGGATTACGCTTATACAAATTTTCCAACGGACGAGAATAGCAACAAACGTGCTTACTTCCCAAGGCCAAAGTATCTAGAAGATGAGTCTTCTTTTATATCTAACTTCAAGTCACAAAAAACTAATACGAGCGCATCCTCAGAATTGGTTGCATTTTTAGGACAGTGCTATTCGTATGTAGCTGAACATCAGTTCTCTATATCCTTAATTGAGCCGTCAGCAAAGCATGAAAAACCACACACAGTAAGCCCGTCAACGACTATGAGTCATTCTTCAAGAGACCCTAGGGCGGTAGGAATTATTACATATCTTGAGGATGGATCCATAGATATTGGCCCTGGCGCAATAAGAATTGGGGCAGGTAGCACAGAAATTAGGTTGATGGATATAAATATAAACGGCGTTCAGATTGATAGTTTAACTATATTTCGAGTTGGCAACGGCCAAAACGTAACTTTTTATCTGCCAAAAAATAGTGGAACTCAGACAGTTAAGTACGTGGATTGGGCCAAAGGATGCCTAAAAACGTGCGAAGATATTTATTCCTTAATTACCAAATAGTTTGTACTAGACCCACACACTCAGCCAAACATAAGCAGCATAAATTAAGACAAACGCCCGTTCCATGTGGAGCGGGCGTTTGCTCGACACATTGAACGGGCGGAGTACTCGGGCGTGTCGCTCAGCTAGAGAAGATTTAGCTCGTCAGCCGCCTGGAGGGCGGCGAGGGCGGCGGAGAAGCCGATGAAGCCGATGACGAAGGACAAGAAGCCCAGGTCATCATATTCCTCCATGAACTTGTTCTCAACGACCTTCACAAGAAGGAAGAGGAGAGCACATCCAAGTGCTATCGATCCGTAGACCCACCAAGGCTGTTCCATTTTGACCTCACTTGACGTAGGGATTAGATCATTGTTACATTATCATATAATAATACATTCGTCTAGACGTGCTTTATGAAACACATTCACTAACCCTTGCCCAACGGGAACTAAAGCTCGGTATGTGTATCCAGGAAATAAAGCTCGTCGTTGTTATTACGAGATTATTATCTATTAAAATACCGACTGGCCAGTGAACCAAACGCACTTCGATAATATTTAAATTATGTTGATCGAATACGAATAATGAAGACATCGGTGTATTCATTCCAACCTCTATATAGCCTCTATCAAACTTGTATTTTTATTCTTCTCTTATAATATATACATATAGAAATGAAACAACTAAGCAGTGGAAGTTATGGTAAAGCTAGCGAAACCAACAATAGTCATCACTCAGACCCAACTAGACCTCCTTATCTTCATAGCTAAGTATAGGTTCGTGACTGTTGCCCATATCCAGAAGAACTTTCACTATAAGAGCAGAACATCAGTTAATAATAAACTAAGACGACTTATCCTTCCAAAATTGGTTGGCATGAAATACGACAAAACAAAGAAACTATCTGGTGTCCCGGCAGCTTTCTTCCTCACCCCCGCGGGCCTTCGTATAGTACAAAAGAAGTTTCCGTACTTCACCGACACTATTATTCGAAATTCCTACTCAGACAAAACAGCATCCGATGCCTTGATCCGAGGTAGCTACGAAATATTTGAGTTGGCAAATTCGCTGATGCGTACATATCCAAGCATGAACGCGTTGACTGCCAGACAACTCGCTGATCTTGAATATTTCCCGCAGCCACTACCAAGCCTCTATATTGCCAATCAGAAGGACAATCAGTCGACAACCCGGTATTTTGTTTATCACTTCCGTGATATCAAACGTTATGACATTGCAGTAAAGTCAGGTATCCAAAAACTCGTAGCTTATCGTGAATCGGATAACTACAGCGCATCGAGTAATGAGTTTCCGTGTATTCTTATAGTCTGCGAAACGGTAGCGATAAAGCGGTTAGTGCTTCGTACCATGCGTAACTTTCTCAATAAATCATACGAATCAATGTTGGTGTATACGACGATCCGTCAAACACTTACTACGCAAGTAAGTCGAGATCAACTGATTTGGTCGAATATCAATGACTGCGATACAGTCGTATCACTCGATACTATCGAGTCTTACATTTGTACTACAGACCAACTATAGGGGATTACTAGTACGCTATTAGTCCTATAAGCTAAATTTTTACTTTTCACAAACAAGTGAGCTGAAAGCCAAACTATTATACACTTTCTTTATAGTACATATGATACTTTATAGAATATCTTATTTGGATCCATACTTTCAAACCCTGAGTCTGCACTAGGTACGTCCACTGGTCTAATAATTAGTGAATTTAGACTCTAGGTATTAGACGCGCATGCAATTTGGGCACATGATTTTTACCAGAAGGCGATGGAATGATTTGTTATAATGATTCTAATGAAAAATCCAATCACACGCCGTAAATCTGCCAGATATTTTGATTACTATAATGCTGACATCAAAATTACGAATGCCAAAGAAATTGATCGAATCAACAAACTTGTTATTCCCCCGGCTTGGCAAGACGTGCAAATTTCTTCATCAAAGACCGCAAAGATTCAAGCAACCGGACGGGATAAGGCTGGACGACAACAAAGCATTTATAGTCCTGCATTCAGAGCAAACCAAGAAAAACTAAAATTTGATAAAATTCTCAGGTTTGCCGTAGCATTACCTAAACTCCGAATACAAATCGAGAAAGACCTTAAGCGCAAGCGGCTCAGTCGCGAGAAAGTACTAGGTTGTATCGTAAAGTTGATCGATCAGACCTATATAAGAGTCGGTAGTGAGCAATATGCTCGTGACCATAAAACGTACGGCATTACTACGTTACGTTCTAAGCATCTTCAGAAAGAATCCACGACTGTAAGCTTCGATTTCATTGGTAAAAGCGGCAAGGAGCATCATAAAACAATAACCGATCCTGAACTCGTGCGTTTAATCAAACAGCTCGACGAAATACCAGGTTACGAGATATTTCGCTATGAAGACTCGAAAGGTGCAGTACACGATCTGCACGCACATGATGTAAATGAATACATTAAACAGTACATGGGTGAGGAGTACACTGCTAAAGACTTCAGAACATGGGGTGGTACACTTCTCGCGTGCTCTGAAGTCATTGCTGATGAGCTCGACGAAACTGCCTCACAATCTGCACGTAAGAAGTCCGTTACCGCAATAATCAAAAAAGTTGCTGAGCAGCTTGGAAATACTCCATCAGTTGCGCGTGGATCATATGTTGATCCTCGTGTGATCGCTGCCTATGAGTCGCATCATACTATACAAAAAATCCGCGTGGCGATGAAAAGTATGAAGCCGAAAAAATATATGAGCATAGAAGAGCAGTGTCTGCTTAAAATGTTGAGTGAATCGTAGTAAAATATATTGACACTCAACTGAACATTTCTGTTTATAAGTCGACCTCAGCTGCTGATTAAGATTCAAACTATATATACCTAGGTTCATATCATTCTTGTTTTTTATTGGTCAATAAAAGGTTATAGGTATTGAGCTTGTATATTTTGCTCAAGTTTGTGATTTCAATGTGCTGATTGAAAGTATGTTCAGATGACTTATTCTGAGAAAAAGAGTCAAAGGCAGGATTACTTTTGGAGGCCAGAATAAGCTTTATTGATCACGATGAGTCAAAGTCAAGCTGGATAAATGCAAAAGCCATCGCTGAAGAAATCGAAATATATGACCGTTGGCTATACGGAACGATCAGAAATTTAGGTATTCAGTCTGAGATAAGAGACATAGACGGAGATGCGGTTGCCGCGTACCCACCGTAGTCAGTAGGTATTCTTAGTGAAGAATTGAAGTGGCGCAAGCATCTTAGTGAATTACCAGATAAATTAACAGTAAATGACTTAGCTGAAAGCCTTGAAGGACCATATGGCTGGACTGCAAAAACATTTGAAGCAAGCGGCCTGCAGCCAATTAGAATGAGGAGTCCAGTCGCATATAGCAAGCGTACTTTGCAGGAGATTAGACGCATCAGCTTGGCAGCACCACTCGATTATGGAAAGTGAGTTACGGAGAGAAATTAATTCAAATAGCGTGCCAATATTGAGCCGAGTATTATCCATTGAATCTACGACAGCTATGAGGTATATCAGGAAACTGTCATTGATAGTCGTAAGCATAATTACGTAGCAAGACACTCCTAGATTTGTTGGAGCATGCTTGTAGTTAGGATTAAGTCAGCGGCAGCCAAATATTATCTTACTTATCTAGATAAATATCTTAATTGCTAGAAAAAGTCGTGTCAGTATCTTTAGCTTTTTCTTTTTCCATGACCTTTGATTTTGAGCTGATAGAACCCCCTGCTGCTTCAAGTTTCATAAACTTCTTCATAATTTTGTTGCTTCTTTTTCTTAGGAACTTTAGGCTATCGTGTAGCTCCACATTTCCATAAAGTATTCCTTTAGGAATATCTTCATCAATTTCTTCTCCTTGCTCAGGTGCTATAAAGCCGTCAATAACAAGACTATCATTCATAAGCGTTAGCCAATGCATGTGTTCTTCTTGGTTATCCATGTCTATGTGATCTTCTCCGCCATCCGTTAATTGATGGTCTTCGAGGAAACGTAAATCGGCAATATAAACTTCTCTTAAGGTCTGAGTAGTTCGATCTATAATTACTGTCTTCATGATACCTACTAGGCCAATAGGGCTAGGAGGAAATTCTTGGTCGGGTTCTATATCAGCGGACCTCGAAACCTTCAGACGCCTTTCTGCGTCCACAAAAACTACTGGAGGTTCGTATTCATCTATATCACCCGGAGTTAAATAAAATGGACTGTCCATCGGTAATCTTTCGATTGTTAGTGGAGTTAGGTGTTCAGGAACTTTAGCTTGGGGGTAGAAATCTTTTGAAGTCATACTTTAATTAAACCCATATATGCACTTTTGTCAACTGAAAAAAGTGCAGCAAATCTCACTTCATTAGGTAATAGTTATATACTATTTTGAGTGTCGAGTACGTTGAGTATAATCACTTCTCTATATTTCGCTTAAGCCTTTTTAAAGACATACCGAACATTGTATTTAAGATAGGCTTTACTATGAAAAATCCAATTTTGCCCAACTGACCGAACGGAATTGGTGTTATCTCTTGCCACAAAAATTCAGTTTCATCATCAGATATTTCTTTAACATTAAAAACGCCTTTGCCCAAGATAACCCTACCGGTATGCTCTACGACAATCTTCATGTGTGGTTCCCATTCTGTTATGACCATGGTGTCTGCAAGTTTGAGCGGTCCAATCTTAGTTGTCGCCAATAGCTCTGTGTCTTGTGGCCTTTGTGAGTTCGATACAATTTTCACTGTCGTAAACATGATCCAATTAGATTGTTTTTCCCAATCAGAAACATAATCAAAAACAATACTTTGTTTAGCTTTAATTGCTATTTTGTAAGTTAACGTAACTGTGTTCATACCATAAATATAGCAGGTAACACCCACAATTTTCACCGTTCATTGCCATAGTTGTATAATAGAGAAATGTCAAAATCCCAACAAAAAACTGCACGCAAAGTGATCGGTAGAATTGCGCGCCACAAAAATGTTCGCTATCACAACGACGCGTACCTTTTTAAAGACAGCGATACTAAGCTGTGTGAATATTGCGGACGCTCATTCGCGAACCGCAAAAAGTGGTCATCGCGAGGTATATGGCCTTCTGTTAAATATTGCTCTAAGGCGTGTCAGAAGAAAGCTAAAAAAACACGCAATGATCGAACTGAGTAACAGCTGGCTTCAACCTCGACACATATGAGAACAATTTGCTCAATCCTGTCAACTAGCTCAATCGGGATGATGCCATATCAGTAACGTATCTGTTTATTGAGAATCCTTAAAAATAAAAAGCCTCTTTGAAAGAAACTCTACTATTCTAATGATGGTATCACTGGAGCGGAATCGTGGAGTTAGCATATAAGGTTATTAGTCACATCAATTGTAGCTCTGCGGTAATCTTGTTTGTTTATGTTCATTACGCATTGATTAATAGCGTAATATCAAGGGCGCTCGACGGGTAGAACATGGAAGCGGTAAGGCAGCAAATTTCGACATGAATCAACTACACACGCTAAGATTATTGTGTATTTTAGCCAGAGTGGCTCATTAAAATGCCACTGAATACATATCTAAAACAGTAAACGCTTGTGCTGTTTGTAAGATTCATTACGTTATGTTCAATAACATCTTGACTGTTTTGATAATTCGTATTAAAATATAAACATATTATAAGTACAAACCTGCGAGTTGTATGCAAATGTATACATGGAATGTGCTTAAAGTAATGGGATAAAATTAATGGGCTGACCCATTTATAGAAGTGTGGAGATTATTGTGCAGAATGTAATAAAAAGTTCATTAACTATCGTCGTTCCAACGCTCAACGAAGAGAATAATATCGTTCCTCTTGTTGAGCGAATAGATGCCAGTATGAAAAAAGATGCAGAGCAATACACTATACTGTTCATAGATGACCGTTCTACCGACAAGACAGTCGAGGTCATCAAAAGCCTTTCCAGCAAATACCCGGTTAGTTATGAAACTAAAGATGGCCTCAGTGGTAAGGCTCAGTCAATAATTCAGGGTGTAAAGAGTGCTTCATCAGAGTATGTCTGCATGATTGATGCTGACTTGCAGTACTCACCTGAAGAAATACCTGCTATGATTCGCATGCTAAGGCGCGGCAATGCCGACGTAGTTATTTCCACTAGGACAGAGCAGAAAACTAGCCCACTCCGCAAAATTATGACAACAACATTTCACACAGTTTTTGTGAAATGGCTATACGGCATAGATTACGACACACAATCTGGCTTGAAGGTGTTTAAAAAAAGCTCATTCGAAGGCATGAATCTCAACCCATCGCCGTGGAGTTTTGATCTAGAATTCATAGTCAAAAGTTTACAAAATGGTAGCCGCATAATGACTCATGACATATTGTTTAACGTACGAAACAGCGGTGAGGCTAAAATCAATACGTTCACTTCATCGATAGAATTGATAAAGTCCTCATTATTGCTCCGCACTCGGATATCCGGTCGTAAAGTTAGATCAGAATATGGTAAAAACAAGTTTATGGACAAATCTTTAGGGGGGGCTGCTTAATGAAGCGCGCAGCCTTAACTTTAACAATAGTCGTTGCAGTCATCGCTGCAGCTATCGGACTTTTTAAGCTCGTTGAGAACGGCTCTATCCGGGAACCGACAACTAAAAACAACGTACCAGTAGTTTTCTCCAACGACAGAATGCTGCTTGAATTATGGAGCACTTACAAGAGCGACATTCTAGAAGAGGGTACTCTTCGAGCTCTCGATAAATCCCAAAATAATCTTACAACCTCTGAAGGTCAAAGCTACACAATGATGCGAGCCGTGTGGATGGATGATAAAGAAACGTTCGACAAAGTCTGGCAGTGGACTAAAGACAACATGCAAAGAGAAGACAAGCTAATATCTTGGCGTTTTGGTGAAAAAAGCAATGGCGAATATGGGATCCAAACAGAACAGGGTGGCCAAAACACCGCAACTGATGCTGACGTAGATATAGCCTATGCCCTCGTGATGGCCTCTACTCGATGGAAGGAAGCTGGATACTTATACGACTCCCAGAGCATGATCAAAAGTATATGGCAAAAAGAAGTCGTCAGAGTTAATGGAGATCCTGTACTGGTATCAAATGATATTGAAAGAATGAATAAAGACTCAGTTTTGGTTAATCCTTCCTATTTTGCACCTTACGCGTACCGAATATTTGCAAAAATCGACCCCGAGAATGACTGGAAGGCACTCATTGATAGCTCGTATTCCATATCATTTGCTTCCGCTGATTCAAATCTAGATACAAAAACAAGCTCAGGCCTCGTTCCGAATTGGGTGAGAATTGACAGAGAAACAGGTGTGCTGTTTGCCGATGAAACACAAAGTACCGATTACGGGTATGACGCTTTCAGAACACCATGGAGATTAGCTCTAGATCTTCGATACAATCAAGAACCACGAGCGAAGCAAGTCTTAAGTAAATTCTCGACGTTAAAGGACAGCTGGGCGGATAACCAGAAACTTGCATCAGTTTATAGCCATAATGGTGCAATTAAGGAGAATGATTCAGTACCAGCTAGCTATGGCGCAAATATAGGGTACTTTATTACTGAATCTCCAACGCAGGCCAAAGAAATATACGAGAAACAATTGCTAGTAAACTATAATCCTGATTCCCAGAGCTGGAAAACAGAGCTCAGTTATTACGACGACAACTGGGCGTGGTTTGGAATGGCACTCTATTTGAATCAACTACCTGATTTAGCGAGCGCTTATGGAAAATAATGAGAAATATGCATTCCTAGGTGGGACGCACAGTAAGAAATTCCTGTTCGCCAATGTAGCACTAGCTTTAATATATTTCGTAGCAATATCGTTTTTCTTTCAGCATGGAAACATTATCTTGTTCACAGCACTTATAGCAGGAGAAGTCTTCCACGTACTACAGATCATCGGCTACGCAATGACCGTATGGAATCCAGTCAAATCACGCCGTTTTAACCATTCTTTTAATCAAAATGTAGATATATTCATTACCGTCGCTGGTGAACCAACAGAAGTTGTAGAGCGTACGGTCATTGCTGCAAAGAATATCGACTACAAGTATAAATTCATTTATATACTCAATGATGGATTCGTTGCCGGCAAAGAAAACTGGCGTGAGATGGAAGATTTAGCAAAAAAGCATAGCATCACCTGTATAACTCGTCGCAAACCTGGCGGCGCCAAGGCTGGCAATATCAATCATGCCATTAGCAAGACGAAGTCACCTTACGTCGTCATTTTCGATGCTGATCATGTTCCTAAACCTGCTTTCTTGAAAAAAACTTTAGGATTTTTCATTGACCGAAAAATGGGATTTGTTCAAACTCCACAGTTTTATGAAAACCAGAAAGTTAATAAAATAACGCAAACTGCATGGGATCAACAAGCATTATTTTTTGGTCCGATTATGAAGGGCAAGAATTTAACCGATGCAGTGTTTATGTGCGGGACTAACATGGTCCTAAGCAGAGAAGCACTAAAAGATGCCGGTGGTATGTGTGAATTCAACATTGCGGAGGATTTCTTGACATCACTTTTTATGCATGAGAAGGGCTGGAAAAGCGTTTATGTCCCAGAAGTTCTCGCGGAAGGGCTTGCTCCAGAAGACTTCTTGTCTTACTACAAACAACAATATCGGTGGACACGAGGCAGCCTTGAAGTGATATTTAAGTACAACCCACTTCTACGTCGTGGTTTATCTTGGTCGCAGCGACTGCAATACTTAATATCAGCAAGTTATTACCTCACGGGCGTCGTGGTCCTGATTGATGCGCTGATACCACTAATATTTCTATTCACTGGCATCACGGCAATTGTCACGTCGTCTATGTTGCTAGCATTGATATTCGTTCCATACATTTTCTTGTGCCTTTACATTTTACAACAGACCAGTAATTCAATGTACACGTTTAGAGCGATATCTTTCTCTATCGGATCATTCTATTTACAGATACGAGCAATAATCGCGGTACTTCTCAACCAAAAGACATCATTTGTCGTCACTTCAAAGAGCGCAGTTGAAGGTAATTTCCTCTACTTATCTATCCCACACATCATATACATCGTTTTGGCTGTGATTGGAACTTTGGTTGCATTGTCCAGGGAAGGCTTTAGTGCTTCGTTACTTGCAAATTTGTCCTGGGTGATAGTGAACATCGTTGCTTTCATTCCTTTTATTGCCGCTTCAGCCCCTGAAGGATTCATTAAAAACTTCTTTGTTAAATACCTCACGGGATCGAAAAAACACTCAACATCGAAGGTGACTAACAAATGAGTGACAAGATGATTACCGTAAAAAATGCGGATAGAGAAGACGAAAAGACCAAATGGTACGTACGACCACTCGTCGTGCTATACCTCCTAGGGGTCATGCTTGTTGTTGTTGCTATATCCTTGTTATTTGTAATACAAGAAAGCTTGCGCCTTGATGAAGCACAAAGCATCTGGCAAACATCCCACTCTTTATCTGAAACTCTCAATATCGTTGCAAACGATGTCCATGTCCCGCTCTATCACATACTGTTGCATTATTGGATGGTAATATTCGGCACTGGCGTTGAAACAGTAAGGGCAATGTCGCTGGTATTCTTCTTGGCATCAATACCCTTGATGTACATCTTGGCGCGTACTATTCTCGGACGCGGCTGGTCACTGACTGTGGTCACGTTATTCGCACTTTCACCTTTCATGAACTGGTACGCAAATGAAGCTCGTATGTACACGCTACTCGCGATGTTTGCCATATTGAGTCAGTACTTCTACATTCGTATCCTGCAAGGAAAGGCAGGATGGGGTGGATATGCATTGACCGTCATATTGGGTGTCTACTCTCACTATTTCTTCCTTTTCACGCTCATGGCTCAAGCAATATTCTATCTATTCAATCGTAAAAAGTTCCCAGTAGGCACACTTAAGAAATTTATATTTACAGCTGTGGGTGTTGTACTTTCGCTTACTCCTTGGATTCTGTTCTTTATCAAAAATGGAGCCGCCAGTAATACTCGTCCACTTTTACAAACACCATCGACGATCGACTTCTTCAATACTTTCTCTCAATTCCTATTCGGCTTTCAGTCAGATGCAGCGAACACGATCATTTTGTCATCTTGGCCACTCATGGTCATCGTGGCATTCTTTACTGTCCGTAAGAATTTGAAGATAACGCCGACAGTAGCTTATATTGTCGTGGCTGCTATCGTTCCCGTGCTACTGGCGTTTGTGTTGAGTTTTGTCGTATCTCCGTTCTTCTTGAGTAGATACATGGTACCGGCAGTTGCTCCATTATATATTGCTACTGCATGGTTACTAAGCCAGTATTCTCGCAAAGTAGCGATAGTCTCTGTCACTATTTGGCTCGCGATCATTGGCTACACCTTTTATTTGCAGACTGTGAGCCCTTTAAATCCGGTTCGAGAAGACTACCAGTCAGCTGTAACAGACATTCAGCGGCAAGCTACGACCAGTGATGTCATAGCATTGACCGCACCATTTACAGTCTATCCATTCGAATACTACTACACCGGTAATACGAAAATCGAAACTATACCAATTTGGGACCGCGAGGCAGATGGGGCAATACCGCAATTCAGTACGGAGGAATTGGATCAGGACGTGCAAAAATTGATAACCGGACATGACTACATTTATGTATTAGCCAGTCATGATCAAGGTTATGAAAAAGAGGTAGTTGATTATTTCAAGAATAGGTACGAGCAGACGCAGAGCAAAAAGTACTCTGAAGACATGAACCTTTATGTATTCAGAGTTGGCTACGATATAACACCTAAGATTGATCAGAAGTAGTGGATCAAGCGTTCAGGAGACTACCTCAACCAATACGCTTCGGCATGATCGGCGGGGCGAATACGGCTTTAGATTTTGCAGTGTTCTATGTACTAACGGCCATTGTGTCTGCGAATTTCGTTATAGCTAACATTATTTCGACTGGTATAGTGTTATTACTCAGTCTGTGGCTCAACGCAGCATATACGTTTAGCGAGAAAGTGACAAAAAAACGTGCAGCATTGTTTATAGCTGTAACGCTTTTTGGACTTTGGGCTCTTCAGCCACTGGTAATAGCTTTGGCGAGCCCTGTAGCAATCCCATTGATTCCTGGTGTTTCGCAAAGCCTAGCATTACTGATTGCAAAACTACCAGCTACAGCTGCATCGCTAACGTGGAATTTTATTTTGTATAAGCAAGTAGTTTTTAAAAAAGAAAGGGATATAAATAGTAATTAAATATTATTTATGTTATAGTAGATAAATATGAGAAGCTTACAACATCATTACATCGAACCAGCTAGTCGCTTGCGTAAAACAGGCTTTCTGGTCGCACTTATAGCGGTACTTGGATTTGCCTACGTCGCTGCGATTCTGATTTTTTCTCCTGGCCAATCCTCTACGGCTAAATCGGACTCGGCTCAAAATATGAGCATGCGGGAACTGATCGTAACGAAAGAGTCTACAGGTAGCGATAGCCGAAACAATACAGCTAGTGGGCAAACAGCCCAAGAGGCTAGTGTCGAAAACGCTCAACCAAATAAAGATTCAAACAAATCTAAAAGTGCAACAAAAGTGTTGAAACCTGCAAACACATCAGAGGCGAGCGCACCAAGTGTCAATTCTAGTTTGACTAATGAACCACGCAGCAACACCGAAGACACGACAACTCCTACTCCGACGCAAGAACCGGAGCAGCAATCTTTACTCGATAATAGTATTATCAAAATCAACAAAAACAGTATCAAACTGCTCGGTTTAGAGATCAAGTAATCAACTCAACCAATAGCTGTTTTTACTAGCTCTAAGTTTGCAGACCCTCTTTGTGCGATGACTAGACACAATACGGTCTCATAGACTTTCACTCCATGCCATCGTTGCACCCACAACAACGGTGCTTAAAAGGTTTAACTACACAGTGGAGCAGTACGGTGTATGTCATTATGCCCAAAACACATTCTGTCTGCATCTATCACAGTCAATGCGCGTAGGCACTAAAACTATTACTTTATACAGCATGAGCGTAGATTTGTGTGATGTTTATCCACTGTGAGCCAATTGATGGGAGATGCGAGAACTTCGTAGTCAGCATAACTTACCTTAATGCTTACATTTGCGCTTGAATCCGCACGATGACATATTGGCGCAACTTGGACACGTGCCATAAGAAGTAGAGACCCGGTCGTACTAGCTTTTTATTTCAGAGGAATGTTGAACACGGTGCCTGAGCCGAGGTAGGTTGGCAACTTACCATCCCATTTTTCTATTGCTTGCTTTTGCAAGTAGTTGGCTGTCAGGGTTAGGCTTTGGGCTTTTTGGGCTTGCGCGTCAGTACGCGCTGCTTCTAGGTTAAACTTTGCTCGCTCTGCATTTTGTTGAGCTACTTGTTTTTCTTCGATAGCTTTAGAGAAATTATCGCTGAACTTAAAGTTAACAATACTGAGTTGGCTGACATCGATTCCGTACGGTGACAACCTTTGAGTAAGTGTTTTCTGTGCGACATTTTTTAGATCACTTCGTTTTGTAATGAGTTCCGATGCTGTATATTCAGCGCTTGCTGCTTTAAAGACCTCGTTAATCGCCGGGTTAATAATTTTGTCGACATATGTAGTTCCAATGTTCTGATGCAGTTTACTAACGCTATCTCGCTCGACGTTATAGTTCAACACCACCTGACTACTGACGTCTTGGAGATCCTTGCTGGCTGCCGTGCTTGTTACTTGTTCCTTTTGGACTTTAATGTCGTAAACTGCGACATTGTTGATACCCCAAGGTGCCACAACAGACAAGCCTTCCGGTAGCTCTCTGCCTGTTACACGACCAAACTGCGTAACGACCCCTACGCTACCAGTGCCTATGACACGGATAGAGCTTGCTATGGTAATAATGATAAATAAAATCAGAAATCCTACAAGGTATACCTTCTTATTATTCAGATTAAGAGACCCGCCTCGGATGTTTGGAACTTGCTTAGCCATTTGAGTTTCCTTCAGTTATATGTGGAATTATTATACTACAATGTTACTATATGTCGTAACATACTTAACTTATTTTTAAGTAAAAAATAGTTTGAAGTCCACACAGCGGAGACAAGACTAACGTACCGAATACACCATCCGATTCCAGTAATCTGTTTTTGTTTCTCTGTGGAGGTAGTGCTGGTGAAAGAGCTAGGCTTATCGTCACTAAACTATTCGTAGATTACTGGCATCAACCTGAAGTTCATTGGCTGGGTATCAATTGACCCCACTGATCCGTTATACTTTTTTGCAATGGTCACATGGGGGTTGAAAGTCATGCAGAATTTCAAATTACGGTCATTTTTTATACATTCTAATGGGTCCAAAATATGACAATCTTTTAGTAAATCATTTAACAGAATATAGCCGTCCTGATGGATGGCCGATAACGTTTCAGAGAAGTTGGAATACAGTATAACCAGGGTTGATTTTCTTTCGCCAAATAGTGATAGTCCGATCGCCTCGAGCGAAAAGTCAACCTTCTGGTACTGCGCTGCTAATTCCGCTAAGCGATTACTAAATGTATTAATACGCATCAAGATCTCATCTTCACCAAAAGGCGAGCGGGGCTGTATAGACCTAATCAGGCGATCAACGGCTCCAATATGAAGGATCGTAAGATGAAAAGGTATTGGGTTTGGGGCCTCACGATCAGGTATACCTAAAAGACGTTTTCGGATAGACATTAATGACACACTACTAGCATCAGTTGGCTCGAGCTGTAAATAAATCTTATCGTGTGTGGATAGCATATGACGTTTAGTATAATGGAAGTTGTAGCAGTCAAAAAATTATGCATCAAAACAAAATTACATATACGCCATCATCAGCCTAAAGTGAACCAATCGTTGCCACAGCAAATGGGTGGGAGCGATAGCTATTTAGGACCGTGATCTCACTATGCCTGTAGGCAATAGAATGTCGACTACCGTCCCCGCTGAACCCTCACGCAATAATTATCAACAATTATACTAAGAACCTGCTCGCGCGGTTAGCAGGTTGCGTATAATTGTAGTCACTGCTCTCTCTATCGCAAAGAGTCAGTTCAAGTGGATAAAAATAATTTACGAACCTATTGCATGTGTCTATACTAGATTTCCCACTTAAGGCTCTTAGAAATGAAATATTGAAATAATTCAATTGGCATTAAGAAAACTTTTTTTTAAAAGCAGCACATACTACTCATGCGCGCTTTAATAGCAAGTCAAAATACTCAGTTCCGCCAAACGGAATTTTCTGCTTCACATGTTTTGTTCCTACTAAAGTATCTGCTGAGTGAATCGTGAACGCCCCATAGAAATCGTTAATTTCGTCCATCGATTTGGATAAAAAATCTTTTCTTTCGGTATTTTCAAACAAACTCATTTGGCTCCTTGATGATGGGGTGAGTTCATAAATATAAAGTCCCATTGTTCGAACGACCATGTGCTTTGGTCTATGATCGAAAAGTCGTGAAACTCTTTCCCATATATCTTGATTTGTATAGAAGGTAGATCGAAACATTTTTTTATCTCGCCACCCACCACCCGTATTAAACGCAACCCATACGCATACGCCACGCGCCTCCACGCCACGGTATCGAAGTTTCATTCCAGTGGTCTCTGCTAAAAAATGAAGACATGATCGGAGGTATGCGTCGTCATTTGATGGATTTTTGACGACCCATTGACGGCCAACCATACCGAGATTAGTTTTGATGTCATCCATTTCATACCCACGCAATCGTTCATGCCAGTATAGTCCGTTAATACTTCGAAATACTTTATTCTTCAAAAGGCTTTGATCAGCCTCCAAGAATTGTAGTGGGGTAGTAATGCCGTGGGCACGCAATCTGCTACCATAGCCATCAGCTATGCCAGTGATATCCTCAAGTTCCATAGATTTATATACGTCTATAAGATTCTTGTGGCTTATTATGTCTAACCCGTCTGGCTTATGAAGTCCAGCAGCCGTTTTCGCTAAGAACCGATTCGGTCCAATGCCAACATTTATTCGCATCCATTTTCCGACCGCGTCATAGACACGCTGTTTTATCTCGTAGCCAACGTCCTCTAGTGATCTGCCGTTGAGGACGGGCTCCATTCCGTGAAAATCAATGATACCTTCGTCGATTGATTTCATCTTAATGTTTGGAGAGTAATCTTGCATTATCTTAATGAGGTTCTGGTACATCCACGTGTACTTACTGGGATCCGTTTCGAGCATTACAAAGTCCTTGCAGAGTGCCATCGCTTCCGTTCTTCGAACACCGACCTTAATGCCGAGAGCTTTCGCTTCATAGCTCGCAGCGATCACGCAGCATTCTTTCGATAACCTATTCGTTACGCCCATCGGTCGGCCGCGTAGACTTGGCCATGCTTGCTGCTCGGCTGAGGCAAAAGCACTATTTAAATCGACGTGCATAATCATTGGGTCTTCTTTGTTGAGTTTATAGTCTTTCATAGCTTCTCTGGTATCGTTGCGGCGAGTATCCACGTAAGGTGCTCAGCGTCAAACTCCAGCCTGTACCCATTCACTCCATCGCTCACATGAAACACGTGAATCATTCGCTTACCCTTAACTGTAGGATGGCGTAATGCCAGCTCAGTAAAAATAATCTCTTTGTCGTGCCATCTCATTTTATGTGGCATGCAAAGTGAACTGATGTCGCCCTGTTTACGAAAAACGGTGACAACATCAACTCGCTCATTTATTGCAATAGTAGGGTCCACGCTATTTACTCAATTTTCGACTGTCAAGTCTCTTGCGTGACAAAATAAAGCGCTTGATTCGTGCTTCTAATATTTCGTCTATTCGCGATGCATTAGATTTTTTTCGAGTAATATAAATGTAGTGCATTATCAAATCTCCATACGTTTAAAAACAAAAACAACTAGAACTTGTGTCATAGCTGCAACGGTATTTAGTTTGTATGAGACTACCAGATAAGCATTTTCACCGTCATGAATATTACCGTAACAGGGAGCCAATGATTTGATAAAGCGCACAGGGCCCGGAGGATGATAGCTTATTACCAGTATATTCCTATAAGCGCCACATATCAACAAATATTTTTGAAGAGTCGGCTATAAAAAGCCTATGGTAGTAGGTCTTCAGCGTAATCTTGCCACCATGTACCAGCTTCAGGTCCACCGTTACACGTGCCATCTGATTCGCCCGGCAACTTGATCCATAAATACGCATCGATACTGCCTGTTGTTTTAGTTGTGGGTTGTAGCCCTAATTTCCGGCCGGCAGGGTTGCACCAAGAGTCTCCGGGTCCATTACCATTTCTACTTGTATCAATGACAATTTTTTTGTCTTCGTCGAGGTATGTATTGACGGAATTTCCATACTCTTCGTTACTGAGTGTTGTCTCAAAGTTAGAGACGTTTAAAGAAAAGCCCCTGGCGCCGGCAATACCAGCTTGCTTTAGGCGGGTGGCCATACTCTTCGGTGGAATCCAGCTACTGTGACCAGCGTCTATATAGACGAGTGCTTTTGTCTTAGCCGATAATGTCGCGACAGCACTTTTCAAGGTTGCGTACCTTTCAGTCGCTTGAGCGCTACTAAGACAATTTGTTTGTGACAATGCGTCCGGTTCGAGTATGACGAGTGCTTGACGTTCTCCGATGCCACGGGCGACATCATCTATCCATGCTGCATAACTTGCAGCGTTGGAAGCACCGCCGCTAGAATAGCCACCGCAATCTCTATGGGGAATATTATAGAGAACTAATGTCGCTAAACTTCTATCAGCTTCGGATGCACTCACAACCATGTCAGCAGCCGCAGTCACATTGTCGTTCCACGATCCAAGCCAGATCGCCGTCGGTTGCGACGTAATTTCTGTCGGTCTACCCTCAGCCTTTTTGTTCGGATCGACATATAAGGGCAGTCCATGAATAGAGGTCTCTGGTGAGAGAGGAGCTTTTGGTGGTGGGGTGTTGAATAACTCTCGATCAAGATCTATGAAGCGGTTTTCTTCGACTACATCACCCGAAAGGCCGACACACACAGGTATTAGGCGTTTGGTGGTCCAACCTTTTTTATTTGACCGATGAGCCTCAAGCGTATCGATAGTAAAGCGACGCGTGCCATTTTTTTCTAAAACATATAATTGTGCAGATGATGATTCACCATGATCGCATTGACGGCTCAATGCCGAATTGAGCGCCTGCGTGGATGATTCGGTTTTGAAGGTGTACCGTATATAGACTTTTTTAGGATCTTCGATAGCACGCAGCGTGTTCAACGCATTACTGGACCCGTATCCGATCGATGGACTCGGAGATTGGCTTTCACCGCTTGGCAAAATCGCTCCGGCATTTAATGAGGCGACAAGTTCACCCCAAGTAGACTGACCATCCATTGCTCGTTGCCGGCTTAAGAGACCGCTAATGAAAGGTGAAGAATACGACGATCCCGCAAGATTATCCCTGTAAGCCGCAGTTGGATTTGCTTCGGTCCATGTTGGCGATGAGATATTTTCACCAGGGGCAAGAATATCTAAGTTTGTGCCGTAGCTGCTGAAATCGCTTCTTTTATTTGACTCACCGACAGAGCCTACCGATACTACTTCTGGGTAGTTAGCCGGGTAGGACATACAGTCGCATCCATCGTTACCAGCTGCCGCCACAACGACAACATTATTATCGATTGCGTAATCAACCGCTTCTCTGACGTAGCTATCTTCTTCAACCGAACCGAGGCTTAAGTTGATGACGTTAGCTCCACGTTCAACCGCATAGTATATCCCCTTAGCGACAGTGATAGTCGTCCCGTTTTCATTATCTCCTATAGCTTGAATTGGAAGTATCTTGGTTCGCCAGTCAACACCGGCAATTCCTTTCTGATTGTTCCCAGTTGCCGCTAGTACACCCGCAACGGTGGTTCCATGAAACACAGATTTTCCGTCTGGATCAGTTTCGCCAGCCTGAGGACTATTGTCATTACCGACAAAATCCCACCCAAGAACATCGTCAACATAACCGTTTCCGTCATCATCAATTAAGTTACATGATTTATCAAGCGTTTTTTCCTGATCGGTACAGTTGAGGGAAACGTCAGTACTTGGGTTTTCTCTTGTCGTCTCTCCGGTTTCAGAACTATTACGAGCCCAGCGATTATCGAACTCTTCATGTTTGAGAGCAAATCCAGTATCAATAACGGCTACGATGGTTTGATCTCCCTCAGTGCCAAGCTCCCAAGTGCTATCTAATTGTGTCTTGTGTGTCCACCACTGACTACCTGCAGGATCGTTAGTATCACTAAGTGGTTTATACGAGCGAAGCGGGAATGTACCCTCATCATTTGAAAATGTTCGATTATTTGAACTTCCAGAAATTTTCAGCTTTTGCGTGCTCAATATGACGCTTTCGTCAGTGTTTTTTGTTGTTGTGGTTGTCACTGATCCTTTTGATAGGTCTGAAACGGCTTGGCCAGTTGTATTGGCTTGGCTTTTTTTGTTATCTGGCTCAACAATGCCAGTTCGGTTCGTAGAGCTATACGGCGTAAAAATTAGAGCGCCACTAATAATGGCGGCAGCAATGAACGAGAAAGAGCCTAGCTTAAAGACTGGTATCTTTTTGTGTATTTTCATAATATTTATTTTTTTTAGCTTGTTCTATCTAATCATACCATGAGCGCTTACCACGTCCTAGAGCGCAACATTACTAGATTAACTGTCGTCAGCATAGGATGCTCACCAACTCCTATACACGTAGCTGATCTTGTCATCACCAAACGGGCGTTTGCCTAAAAGTAAGCCGCTTGAGAGGTTAGCCTATCAGGCAGTGTCATGTATTAGCATATTAATAAACTTGATGGTATAATCTTAAATACTATCTAATTATAAGGTCTTTAATGTAAATGAAAAACAGTTTCTCGAAGTTACAGCTTTCCAATCTGAAGTACTCTCAAACAAATAAGTTTATCATAACGGCACTCATCCTTTTTTTCCCGTACGGACTATATCTCATGTTCAAGCACAAAAAGTGGAGTCGGGGAACAAGGGCAATCGTGACATCTATTTTTGCAGGCCTAGTAATGCTAAGCGCAATAGGTGGGTATAATGCTCCACCGACGATTACCCTAGCGAGCAGTCAAGTAGCGACAGATATTGAAAAAACCGACGATAGCATCTATATGGTTGAAGGTAATTTATCATCATTGCACTCGCCAAGCCTATCTATTAATGACAGCGTCGTTAAAATTAAAGAAGATAATACGTTTTCTAAAGCAGTAAACCTTAGAGAAGGTAGCAATACGATCAAGGTTGTGGCAATCAGTGAAAAAGGCTCAGACACTAAGTCACTAACGGTCTATCGTACGACAAAAGAAGAGCTGGCCGAGCGGGCCAAGCAGATTGAGCAAAAAAAAGATGACGACGAGCGTCTCGCTAAGCGAAAAATAAAAGAATAGAGAGACAAGCAGTACAAAGTTAGTACGGCGCAAGACACTAAAAAAGAATCTACTTTATACAAAGTTGTCAGCATTACCGATGGCGATACTATTAAGATCAGTTTAAATGGCGAGAAGAAGACAATTCGTTTTATCGGTTTTGATACTCCAGAAACAAAAGATCCTCGGAAACCTGTTCAGTGCTTCGGCCGAGAAGCGAGCAGTAAAATGCAAAGTTTGGTTCAGTCAAAACGTGTCAGAATACAGTCCGATCCGTCTCAAGGAGACAAAGATAAATACGGAAGATTACTTCGTTACGTGTATTTAGAAGACGGTCGCAACGTTGGCTATGAAATGATCAATCAGGGTTTTGCAAAAGAGTATACGTATGACTCTGCGTATCAGTATCAATCGCAATTTAAGTCCGCTGAAAAGAAAGCGATCAAAGCAAAAAAAGGACTTTGGTCAGCTTCTACTTGCAATGGTAAGGTAAACCAGCTTTATACAGCCGCTAGCCCAAGAGTAAAGTCCATGCCGCAAGGAGTGTCACCTCCAGTGAGAAAAGCTCCGACACCAGCGGTTCGATCTACTCCACCCGCACGTGTCTCCAAGCCAGCGCCGCAATCAAGCAGTACGAGCGGTGTTGTAAAGATGAGTAGATCTGGAATTTGCCATCAGCCTGGATCGACTTACTACGGAAGAACAACTAACTTCACCCCCTACAAAGATATTAATCAATGCCTTGGTGCAGGAGGTAGAATGCCGCTGAGATAAAATTGGTGCGCTTACTATACTAATAGTTAATCTCGATTGTTACTCTCTTACCTGAACAGAACGAAACTTATATCATCAACACGTTTAACGTAGAAGGAACTATTACAATGGAATACGTCGTCATACAAATTGTATTAAAAGAAAAATTCATTGGTACCGGGTCGGGAAATCTCACCGAACTTGAGAAGGCTATCAATTCGCAGGCTGCTAAAGGCTACAAACTTCATACTATTTCAACAACTAGTAGCGGAAGTAAGGGTTTTCTTAGCGGAGACAGAATACAGGCTACACTAGTTTTTGAGAAAATACCACAGAATTAGCTTACGCTTGCGTCGTGGTTATCTGGTTTGATATCATTTTTATATCTGACTAGAGAGAGGAACGACATGTTCAATTTTCGTCGGAAGAAGCAGGGCAACAGCCAGACCGTTAAAGCAACATCGTCCACGTTCGAGAAGGCCACAGGTGGTGGATGGGCAGATGCACCGGAAAAGATTCTCGTAACGGGCGGGACACATGACGAATTCGTAGAAGCTACTCTCAAGAGTGCGTACGCTTATGCGATCGAGAAAGATGTCTCGGTCGGAGAGGTCTTTGACTTCACGATCATACACATTCCTTCGGGCATCGGTAGCCCACATGAGATCATCTTTGGCCTTTTGATGAGGGCTGGTAACTATGGTCTCAGTTCGATCGGAGTCATGAACGAGACAGCAAGCTTCAAGCGGCTGAGATAACAGCCCCAAGTACTGTCGAGGACAAGATAGCCTCCAGTTATTTGGGGCTATTTTGTTTTCTTAAAATTCATTATATTTAGCAGCTATTTTGACTCCTACGTACTTTCTGTACTAGAGCTGCCACCTAAACTACAGTGATGTGAGCATGATAAAAAAGCTGCGCTCAAATCAGTTCATAAAAACAGTACCAGTTTTTAACTGGACCCTTAATTGTAGTCATCGTCAACAAAGATAGCATCAAACTGCTTGGCCTAAGTATGAAATACTAAGCAGGATTAAGCGCTAATCGAGCTAAGATTCTGCTCGTGTTTTCACTTTCTTAAACTCTTGGGCATTGATATCGTCGTGCTCATCGGTAAGGCCGATACGTTCCAGCACAATTACGATCACAAATCCTACCGCTATCAACATGAGTGTCAATAATAGAGACAGTTGGAGCATTGGCAGTACAGTACTGAAAGTTCCATCAGAGTTCTCTGTTTGCCACGGCCATATGCGGCGAAGTGAGCCGATCATGACGCCGATCAAAAAAGCTATCACAGCCGAATGGTAATGTTTCAAGAGCCAAGTAAGCAGGCGTACAAACAGCGCGAGTCCTAAAATCGCACCAGCAGCAAACACCGCCAGAATTACAAAATCACGGTCGGCTACGGCATTGATGATAATTTCATATTGTCCAAGTAGCACCATGATAAGCGAACCCGAAATGCCTGGCAATATCATCGCAGTAATTGCTATTGCTCCAGTGCTGAATACGGCCAATGGTGCAGCACTTCCGCCGATTGACGGCAATCCAACAATCACCAGTGTGAGTACAAAGCCTAGCAACATTAGTAGCACGCGACGAGCCGTCCATTTCGTAATGCGATTCGACACAATATATGCGGACCCAAGCACTAGCCCAAAAAAAAGCGCCCACACTAATGTCGGTTGAGTTTCAAGTAGGAATGAAACAATTTGCACTAATCCGAAGACTGCTAATATCAAGCCTGCTCCGAGTGGTAGTAAAAAACTGAAAGGAATAATTCGGAGTGCCAGTTTAAATTTTCTTTTAATAATGAGTCTCGGCACTTCACCAGTTAACAGCTTGATTGCATATAGTAGCTCGTCATAAATACCGAAAAGGAAGGCGATTGTCCCTCCCGATACTCCAGGTATAAGGTCGGCTAAACCCATTGTAAAACCGGTAAAGAACAATTGTTTCTTACGTCCTACTTTACTATTCTTATCTTTGTTATCTTTTTTCATCTTATTACGTATTATAGACCGTCACTGACTAAATTGCATGCTCTTAGCGCATACAATAAGATGCGGAATATTTTTAAGTGAGAGACATCCTTCAATCGTATTCAGATATCATATCTTCTTAAGTATTCGCAGCCGCAATTTGCAAGACTTGTATCTTTTTTCTGTACTAGCGCCATTGGCTGGTTTACACTGATGTAAGCATGATAGAAAAGTTACGCTCAAATCAATTCTTTAAGAATAATGCCACTTTTTTCATTGGCTCCTTAGCTGTAGCTTTTATTAACTATGCCTACTATCCAATTGTTGGAAAACTATTGAGCGTTGAGTCTTTTGGCGAAGTCCAGGTTCTTGTATCTTTCTTTATACAGCTGACCGTATTTCTCACGGTACTTGGTCTTGTGACGACTAATGTCGTTGTTAATGAAGATGACGCAAAAAAATCTAACAAAGTAGTGCGAGAACTCGAGAGAGCAGCACTGTATCTTGCCGCAGTGCTGTTTTTCGTTATCGTCATTTCTTCTACTTTCCTACAAGATATATTGAAATTCCAGTCACCGGTTCCTTTCATTGCAATTGCGGGTGTGTTCATGGTGAGTTCAATTCTCGCAATGAGAGGAGCATTCTTAAGAGCGAAACAAGACTTTTTAGCCGCATCGATTCAAGGAATCATCGCCAGTATTTCGAAAATCATATTCTCAGCGCTACTCATAATCGCTGGCTTCTCAACATCAGGGGCAATTGCTGGACTTCTGATCGCCCAGATAATTTCGCTTGTTTACGCGACAAGACGGGCAAAGTCGCTCGGCTACACGAAGCAAAAAAACTCAGGCGGATCGATTAGACATTCGGTCAGATTACCTGATTTTACGGTTATTAGGCCGTACTACCGCTATATGCTTTTTGTATTTGGAGTTTCTATCATCACGACCTTTATGTATAGCCTCGATGTGGCCGTGGTCAAGTTCTTTTTCTCACCTGAGCAGGCAGGGCAGTACGCAAGTATTGCAACCATTGCGCGCATTATATTTTTTTTAACGGGCTCTTTTGCTGTGGTTATATTATCAACCGTCAAAAAGACTGCAACACCTTCAGCCAACTATTCGATTCTGATACGATCGTTTATTATCACTCTGGTTTTAGGTGGATCCGCCGCACTATTCTTTACATTGTTTCCGACATTCACCGTCCATCTCTTATTTGGCGATCGGTATGACTCAATGGTTCATCTGTTACCACCCTTAAGTATCGCCATGCTTTTTGCGTCACTCAGTGCTATCGTATCTAATTATCACATCGCACTCGGCCACTATTTAGTACTTTTATGGGTTAGCCTAGGCTTCGCTATTACGGTCATCTTGATACTTAATAACCATTCAAATGTCGATCAAGTTGTTCTCAGTTTCTTAGCTGGGAGTTTTGTGATCGCAAGTCTTCTTATAGGATGGACAGGATACCGAGCGCTTCCATTGCTACAAAAGAAATAACTTGTTAATATCAGGAGATGAAACAGGCATCTCCCGCATCTGGCGTTAAGCCACTTATTTCCGTTGTGGTGCCAATGCTTAATGAAGCTGATAACATCAAGCATTTCTACCAAGCACTAACAAAGACCATTAAACCAACCAAATATACATACGAGCTACTCTTTATCGACGACGGAAGTACTGATTCGACCAGACAGGTTGTCGCTGAACTTAAAAACTCAAAGCAACTAAGGGTCGAGCTCATCCAATTATCTCGTAACTTCGGCAAAGAAATAGCAACGACAGCCGGACTACATGCAGCTAAAGGGGAAGCTGCTTTGATTCTAGACGCTGACTTACAGCATCCAATCAATAAAATCCCAGATTTTATTGCTAAATGGGAAGAAGGAAATGATGTTGTCATTGGTGTCAGGAGTCAGTCAGCTCACAGTGGATCAATAAAGCGCCTTGGGTCAGTTTTCTTTTATAAAATTATGAACAGAATCGGCGACATTGACCTCATTCCACATTCAACCGACTATCGCATGATAGATCGACAGGTGATAGATGCATTTAACGCTTTTACAGAAAAAGATCGTATTACACGTGGGCTAATAGACTGGCTCGGCTTCGAGCGAACAGTTATACCGTTCGTACCTGAAGAGCGCCAGCATGGTGCTCCTAGTTATACTGTACGCCGTCTCATGAAGCTGGCTATGCTCAGCTTTACGGGTCATAGCCTGATGCCTCTCAGGCTAGCAGGATATCTGGGTATTGTTTTCATGTTGTTTTTTGGAGCCCTAGGCATTGCAGTTTATGTAGAAAATTATATCTTCAATGACCCTCTAGGGCTGGCTGTATCCGGTACTGCGATGCTTGGGATACTACTGCTTTTTGCAATTGGTATTGTACTGAGTAGCCTTGGCTTGATGTCGCTATATATCGCCACAATACATGGTGAAGTTACCAACAGGCCACTCTATATTGTTAAGCGTGACAGAAAAGTCTAACATTCTATGAATATAGTCTGGTTTTCATGGAAAGATCTATCGCATCCCGCTGCCGGTGGTGCGGAAGTGATTACAGATATCTTGTTATCACAGCTAGCTGCAGATGGACACACTGTTACGCTACTAACCTCTACGGCAGGCAATAAGCCCAGAGAGGAGAGAAATGGGTATCAGATTATTCGCGAAGGCGGTAGGCTTGGCGTTTACTTCGCTGCACGTAAGCACTATCTGGCTAATTTAAAAAAAGATGCGAATATTGTCATCGATGAATGCAACACGTTGCCATTTATGACTAAATTTTATGCAGGCAAAGAAGTTAAGAACTATATGTTTTTCCATATGCTCTGCCGAATCATCTGGTTTTATGAATTACCAAAATATTTAGGTTGGATCGGCTGGCTAGCTGAGCCTATCTATTTGAGAATGTTAAGTGACCAAAAAGCAATCGTGGTTTCTAACAGTACTAGTAAGGACATTCAACGCTATGGCTTTAAAGCTGACAAGATATCTATTATCAGCGAAGCTATTGAACTAGAACCGGTCAAAAACTTAGAAGAAATCAAGAAGTTCAACAACCCTACCGTACTTGGTCTCGGTACTATGCGGTCGATGAAACAGGCGCTAGATCAGGTAAAAGCTTTCGAGATTGCCAAGGTAGATATTCCTGATTTAAAGCTCATACTGGCTGGTGATGACAGCGGCAAATATGGCGCTATGGTAAAGGACTATGCGAGTAAGAGTAAATATTCAAATGATATTAAGCTGCTTGGACGAGTAGCTAAATCTAAGAAAATAGAACTTATGCAGCGATCACATGCTCTGCTGGTTACATCCGTGAAAGAAGGATGGGGACTGGTAGTGACAGAAGCAAATAGCCAAGGGACGCCGGCTGTCGTCTATGATGCCGATGGGTTGAGAGATAGTGTGAAACATAGAAAGACAGGATATGTCACATTCACTAACCCTGAGAGCCTAGCCGGGGGAATTAAAAGTCTCATATTAAACGATTTTGAGTACACAAATATCAGACAAAGAGGCTATAATTGGAGTAAGAGAATAACAAATAAACAAGCTTACACAGATTTTAAGAAAGTATTCAATGTCTGATAATCCATTAGTATCAGTGATAGTCCCAACATATAATAGCTCTCAGACTCTAGCAGCCTGCCTGGGCTCAATTAAGGAACAGTCTTACAAAAATATTGAAATTATCGTAGTAGATAACAATTCCACTGATGAAACAAAAAAAATCGCATACGATTTTACTACGCGTGTATACAATAAGGGCAATGAGAGGTCTGCTCAAGTTAATTACGGTGTGGAAAAAGCTAAAAGTGACTATGTGTACAAAGTCGATTCAGATTTTATACTAGATAGCTCTGTAGTGAAGGAGTGTATCGATGAAATCAAGAGGGGTTTTGATGCCGTTGTAGTGCACAATTCGCCAGACGTACGCGTGAGCTGGATTGCAAGAATAAGAAAATTCGAAGTTGACATGTACAAATATGATATTACACATTCTTCAGCCAGATTCGTCTCTAGGGATGCTTATAAAAATGTAGGCGGATTCAATGTCAAAATAACTGCAGGTGAAGACTACGATTTCCAGAATAAATTAAACAGGCAAGGCTTTAAGACAGGATTTATAGATGCGGAGGCGCTACATCTAGGGGAGCCTAAAAGAATAATTCCACATTTAAAAAAATACTACGATTATGGTAAAGATTTTGTGAATTATACTAGTCTCAATAAATCTGAGTCAAATCGACAAATTGGCGTCTTTAGGGTAATTTATTTCAAGAAATGGAAGCATTTTATCGCCAATCCATTAATTGCTATATGCTTCCTTTTTTACACAATGCTAAAGTACGCAGCTGGAGGCTTTGGCTATATTAGCGCAAAATATTTTTTTAATACAAATGGAGATAGTTCTAATTAAAATTGCGTACTACATGACTACAATACTCGAACACGGCGGAGGGCTTGAGAATTATATTATCGATACCGTTAGCGAATTACAAAACCGTGGAATTGAAGCGGACGTATTGACTATGAACGATTCTTACACAAAGCATATTACAAATATTCTTACAGTAGTTACCAGGAAAAAGATCGGGGGAAAACTCAATTATAAAATATCTAATGAGTCAATTAAATCAAGACTTGGAAAAGCAAGATATCTTAAGATTGATGATGTTAAAAAATTACGATCACAACTTAACGAATACGACATTGTTTATAGTAAAGCTGAACTTTTAGAGGCACTATTTTTTAAATTTGTCGTGGGGTACAAGAATATACCACCTGTTATATTTGGCTGCCATACTCCTGCAAAATATGAGCACCCAAAATCGCTTCTGTCAAAGCTGCACAATTTAATTTATGGCGGAAAAATTTACAAATACTTAGTGGGTGAAGTAGCCGCTTTTCACGTTCTGAATTCGGAAGAGAAAAATTTCTACAAAAAATCTTTCCCAAATACTCCCATTTTTATGTTACCGAATCCCTTCAATAAGTCAAAATTCGTAGCGACGGCTCGGCTGAATCGAAGCAGGATCGCTGATTCAAATGATAAAAAAATTTTGTGGGTCGGAAGACTGACTGAACAAAAAGGTGTGGATGACCTACTTCTTCTCATTGACTACATCAACTCATGCAAATTATCTGTATCGCTGCACATTGTCGGGGACGGAGAGCGTAGGGCCGATATCATCGGAGCTGTTAAATCAAACAGATTCGTAAACTTTTATGGTTGGAAGGACAAGAAGTTCATGGCTTCTATTTACAGTCAGATGGATTTATTTGTCTCAACAAGTAAATGGGAAGCATACCCGTATAATCTTTTGGAGGCAAGAGCATTTTGCTTGCCAATAGTTACATACCGCATACCGGGTGTCTTGGACACAATGAGCGGCTATGAACCAGTGTTTTATGCTGAAAATGTCAAGGGACTTTTGCCGTGTATATCACTAGCATTGGATGATAGAACTAAAAAAATTGATGATAATTTTCCTGACTACCGCTTAGCTTACGATAATTTATACCAAATGTTCAGGGAGGTCAATTTTGAACATTCTCATAACTAACGTCTATACTCACAGTAACAAAGGCGATGCGGCTATAGTTTGCGCTCTCATTTATGAGATTGATCGTGCATTTGGTAAAAGCGGTAATAGTACTTTGATTCATACTGCCGATCCCACAAATGACATAGGGAAGTACAATGTTGAGGTACGAGCTAATCTATTGTATATTATACTGACTAAAGCTAAGGAAAAAGGTAGCTTTTTTGGAACTCTGCATATAATCTTTAATTTATTTTTCCTAACTTTATTTTTAATTGCCCACAAATTTACGAAAATTAATTTATCTAGACTAGCATCAAGAGACCTGAAAGATTATCTAAGCGGTTGTCTCAATGCAGATATTTCGATAGCTTGTGGCGGAGGGTATTTACGCTCACGCTCAAGTTCTCCGACTGATACTTTGATACTTCTAGTCACGTGCTTAGAATTTCTAGTACCAAAAATGCTGAATAAAAAAACATACTTATATTCTCAGTCCATAGGACCAATCCATGGACGTACACAAAAACTTATACTGAAATATAGCTTAAAAAAGGTAGACTTGATCTTATCCAGAGAGGAAATAAGTACTGTTTTCATCAGAGATCTTGATGTTGGCACAGAATGTATACAAGTCGCAGATCCAGTGTTTTCGCTTTTTGGTTCAGATTTAGTGCGCGGTAAGGGTAACGACGTTAAAAATTCGACTATGAGAGTTGGTATCACTGTAAGGGATTGGTTCGACGATGTAGAATTATACAGAAAATATCTTAAATCGGTTGCCAAAACTATCGATTTTTTATCAGAGAATTATAGCGCAACAATCTACTACGTGCCTCAGGTCATAGCTTCAAATTTTGGTGATGATGACAGACGCTCCGCGGAGCTGTTGAGGCAATATATTAAGAGTAAAGATTCATTAGTTATAATTGATGAAGACCTAGAAGTTAGCCAAATTATTGAAGTCTGTGGCTCGATGGATTACTTCATCGGCACCAGGATGCATTCAAATATATTCGCGTTGATATCAGGCGTGCCTACTATAGCGATTGAGTATGAGCCCAAGACTAGAGGAATCATGAGGTCATTGGATCTTGAGAAGTGGGTTGTACCGATAAATGATTTAACCGATGGAAAAGATTTACTCAATGAATACTTAGAAAAGCTGATCGTGTCGGAAACGCAATATCGCTCAAACTTAAAATCTGTACTTCCAAAAATCAAGAAAAAAAGTCAATCTGCAATCGATGAAATAAAAAAGTCAATAAATGCTTAAATTTTTATCAAAACACAAAATCGAAATTGTAGTTATATCGTTTCTTCTAGTGCTGTCCTTGATTTTTAGGTATAGATGGTTTATTGGAATGGATGTGTTTACATCTGGAGATTGGTGGTATATTAGTATCGATAAGTACAGTGAATTTTCAAAAGCGGAATTTTTATGGGTACCCGATAACTTGGGCGGTCTCAGCTCGGTACCGCAATACTACATAGTGCGCTACTTAGAGTCATTAGTTGCGATAATTACCGGATTAGGCTTTGCATTAAGTATGAAGATTTTTTACTTTCTACCTATAGCAATTGCGCCAGTGCTAGGTAGCTATTTCCTTTCACGGAGGTACACTGATAACTACTTATTTGCCGCCGTTGGAAGCATTGTATACACGTACAACACACCCTACCTGTTTAACCATACTGGTCCGCTGACACTTGCTGTTGTGTATGGGGTCGCTCCAATATTAATCCTCCTGTGGTTAAAATTCATTGACAAACCTGAGAGATGGTCTTCTTTTACTATCGGAATAATTCTTTCAATATGTATTTTCTATGAATTGAGGATTACTCTCATAATTTCCGTAATTATGAGTTCATTGTTCATTTGGATGTTAGCTACATCTCGATTCAAGAAAAATTTCCTCAAGTTGCGCTTAGAGGGTATGGCTATCATTGTCACATTAGTTTTTGCCACTCAGTTGTTCTGGATACTACCTATGTTGATGCATTCTGGCTCGGGAGACTTGAACGAGTTACTATCGAGATCCTTGTTCGTAAGTTTTAGTAGTCTAAGTAACGCAATCACTTTATATCACCCATTCTGGACGGAAGCTAGACCGGCTACATTCGTATCCCAACCTATACCTGTCGGTGCTTATTTATTACCCATTGTAATGATATTTGGACTTATTGCGGGTAGAAAGAAATTTACATATGAAACGTTATTTTGGTTATTTGTAGGAATTATAGGTGTTTTCTTGGTTAAACAGGAAAATCAGCCATTCCAAAACGCATATGAATGGCTTTTTACCCACGTTCCTACTTTTAACGCCTTTAGAGAATCGACAAAATTTTATATTGTTACGGCCTTGTCGTACTCGATACTCATAGTTTTCGCCTTGGATAAAATCTCCTCCAGAGCGAGGAAATCGGGACCAAAAATAGGATTACTCTCAGGAGTTTTATTGGTATCAACACTAAGCGGCACTATGCTGTTTAACGCAGTGCCGCTTATTAATGGGACTGTTAGAACAATGTTTGTACCACGCGAAATCCCGCAATCCTATAATGAAATTAACAACTATATTTCTAGCCAGCCTGATAGCTTCAAGACACTATGGATGCCAGCTGAATCAAGGTGGACCGAAAGCACCGTGAAGCATCCTAAAGTAGTTCCTTCTAGTATTTATTCTAAGACTTGGGCAAGAGATTCGCTGTCCGACTTATCCAGCAACGCCACTTTGAGAGATAAGGCAATTAACTTATTAGATAGTCCAGCTTCAGAAAAGCTACTCTCTGAACTTAATATAAAATATGTAGCAGTTCCCAGTAGGGATATCGCCAATGAAGACGATTTTCTAAAATATTATGGCAATGATCGAAAATTCTATATAGATAAATTGGATGGGCTCGATTACCTCAAAAAGGTAAACATGAAGTCGTCTGACGCAATAATTTATGAGAATACGGCATTTTCTAAATACATATCATCAGTCGATAATCTATATGTTCTAGACGACACCGCCAAGGTTGGGTCTATAGAACAATCGAGGGCCTTTGATAATAAGTCTGCATGGACAAGGCTGGGCGGAACTGTTAAGAACACAGGGCTCTCAAACTCCCGTGAAGAAATAAAGAGTTTTAATAAAGATGGCTCTATCTCCATCGAAGGCATCGCAGGCCCAAGCTCGACATTTTATAGCTTTGACTATCCGACAAGATTATTTTTGCAACAGGGCAATGGTGAGTTGAGTTTCATAGAAAAGAATAATTTGGAATTGAATAACCTGGGTGGTTCAGGCTATGCGTATAAATCTGAGTCAATTAAAGTTGGTCCGGACGATAATGTTTACGTTTCTGAAAAACAGAATATATGGCAGGTCCCGCCTATTAATAAAGAGTTTGATCTGGGCTATCCATCCTCAGATCTTAGGCTGCATCGCGTAGCGAATAATAATATATTAAAAGATGCAAATTTAAAATATATCTGGTCTAATACCCCTGAAAAATGTGCTTTTTCCAGTGGTGGCGCTCCCCAACCTTTAGCCACATCACAAGAGGGCACTGACATCTCTATAAAACTTACTTCATACAAGGACACCAATTGCATAATTTCGAAGCCCATTGCACTTCCGGATTCATTTGAAGAGTTATTTGTTAAATTCAAGTACCAAACTACAAATAAGCTAATAGACATTAATATAAATTTTAATGATCAAGCCAAAACTGTAAGTAGATTACAGCTGAAACCGAGTACAAAAGGCCTTAATGATGCATTAGGGTTCTTCAGTGTGCCTGAGGGTGCAGATTCATTTCAAATAGAGTTTATCAATAGGACAGACTACCGTGATTTTACTGGTCCATCTACTCTGAAGATATCGGGCATAACAGTAAGTGAAAGTAATAAGAGTTCAGTTCGAAAACAGAGCAGTGTTAAATTATCGGGAAGCTATAATAATTCACTAAAGGTGAATGAGCAGGATTTATTGCCCAACGAAAACATTATCATAAACGGCAATTTTGATGACGGTCTATGGCAGAGTAAAGTTGGTGATTGTAATAATTTTGATGATAAGCCAGAGCTTTCTATGCGAACTTTTCGCGAGAATGGAAATCCTTCACTGGAGCTTTCGGCAAAAAGACATACCGCCTGTACTAGTAAATTAAATATTGGTATAGGTCAGAATCAGCTATACAGACTTGCCTTCAGGTTCCAATCACCAAATTCTAAATTTGCGGGTTTCAACATTTCTTACAATGACCCAGCGAAAACTAATATCGAGAGGCAGCAGATAAAAGTGAATAGCGAAAAATGGAACAACTACTCTATGGATTTCCGTGCACCTCTAGGGGCAACTAGTATGACACTCGCTTTTTATTCAAAAGCTGACGATAATTTAAATGATTATGTAATCAACCGTTACGATGACGTATCTATACGCGCGCTGCCAGAAATTAGTAAAATAAACCTCTATACTGATAATAGAGACGAAGTTGCTTCTAATAATTCCATAGCTAACATTGTTAATCAATCAGCTTACGAGAAGAAATTCACTTTCGAAACCTCTAGTTCAATTGCAACCATTGCGATGTCAGAGTTGTATGACAACACGTGGAGTCTTTACGACGTAAATGGCAACAAGGTAGGCAATCACATCAAGCTGAATGATTGGAAAAATGGATGGCAAATCAACGTAGCAGAAATATGTTCGCGCTATAAATCTTGCGTGGAGATGCCCAATGACCGCAAGAGCATAAAATTGATAGCTAGGCTCGACGCGGGTGGAACTCAAAGATTAGGCCTAAAGGTTGGTGTATTAATGTTAATTGGAGTGGTTTTGTACATTGTATTAGCCAACAAGAGAACTGTCTCCGAAAGATTTCGGTAGCATGGGATGAAGAATTTACACGCAAAAGGTTTAATCTTTTTAAAGAGTCTCACCTACCTATTGATCGGTCTCGTAGTGCTTTTGTTACCAGAAGGATATTTTTTTTTGCTTGACATGACTTGGGGTCCTAGTAATCCTGTCCAGAAATATTCACAGAATACATACCTTATCAACGAGATCATAATCTTGATTAACAAATTTATCTCACCATGGTTAAGTCAATTTTTTATTTTATTTAGTATCATCGTAATCGCAATCGCAGGATCATACAGACTCACTCATAATTCAGTTAAATCAGCACCACTTAGCTCAACGGCGATGTTCAGCGTAAGCGTATATTTATTCAATCCTTTTTTCTATACTCGCTTGGTTACTGGCCAGTGGCTGGTGCTAGTAGGCTATGCGCTACTTCCTTGGACAATTCTAGCAACATGGAGATTTTTCAAAACTCCTAACTTTAAATTAGCATGGCCAGTATTGGCTTGGCTTGTCGTAGTAGGCCTGACATCAATTCATACTTTAGGGATTGCGGCTTTGGTAGCCATAGTGATGTTCTCCGCAACACTCAAAATTCAATTAAAACAAAAACTATTATGGGGTGCTGGAATAATTGGCTCTTGGGTAATCGTGAACTTAATATGGCTGATCCCACTACTTAATGGAACATCAAAATCAGGTCAAAGCATACAATCATTTGGAGATAGCCAGCTTAAAGCATTTGCGACTAACGGCACTATTTTTGACAGTTCGGCGCTGTCTGCACTATTTTTGACAGGGTTTTGGGCTGATGATCAAGGCAGATATAGCCTGCCGTCAGATTTTGGAACAATCTGGTACATTGCGGCCGCGTTGCTATTCAGCCTCATGATGGTCGGGCTGGTTTTTGTCATAAAACGAAAAGACAAGCTAGGTATATCGATTGCTATTTCTGGCTTTATCGCTTGGATCTTAGCTGTCGGTGTTGCCTGGAATGTTACTGCGCCACTGACATACTTCTTGCACGAATATCTACCACTTTATGCCGGTTATCGCGAGCCACAAAAATGGCTAATGCTACTAGCGGTGGCATACGCATATCTCGGTGCGGTGGGTCTGGGAGCAATACTCGATGAACTGAAAAAACGGAATCTTCAGAGCTATGTAATGCCAGTATTTTTTATAGCCTTGATGCTGCCCATTTTATTCACACCCAACTTAGCCTGGGGAGCAGGAGGGCAATTGAAGAGCGTACAGTACCCGAAGGGCTGGGAGTCTGCAGCAAATGCTCTACAAGACGTGCCTGACGATACGAAGATACTTGTATTGCCGTGGCATATGTATTTGCACGTTGGATTCGCCGATAGGATTGTCGCCAATCCAACCAGATATTATTTCACCCAGGACATGATTGTGGGGAATAATCCTGAGCTAAAGGGAGTTCCGCCGGTGAGCAACGACGAGCTTAGTGATTTTATTAATAACACTCTTCTACCGCGACGTAACGTAATTAAAGATGCTGGTACACAGCTAGGCAAGTACGATGTAAAATATATAATGTTACTCAAAGAAGCTGATTATCGAACGTACGGATGGGTTGAGAAGCAAACCGATCTCGTCAAGATTCTCGATAACGATTCGATGACACTATATAAAATAAAAGAGTTGAATAAATGACAAAATTTGTAGACGGAATTCGGTCGACGAGGCCACATAACCGGCCAATCAATTCAACCCCTTACAAAAAGCCAACGGCGGCGACCCCTCCAATTTCATCGTCGGATGAAATTTACACTTCAAAAGAACCCCTGAAGCCCGGCCACGGCTTGCGTCCACAGCGTGCAGTGAGGTCAATTGACGGCATGGTTATACCTTCGCCTCGAACTATGCCGGTGCCAAAAAAAGTAGATGCAGCGTGGAAAGCGCGCCCAAGGGTCGGGTTCGATACGCCTAAGTTTATTGACGATCCTATCGCTAAAGGCAAGGCTCACACTAAGTCATCGAAAATGAGACGCTTGTTGGCGCTTTTACAATATCCCTTAATTGCTGTAATAACAATTGTGGCGGTGTACAGCACGTCTATTGGACAATGGCTTGTAGTGGCCTATGCAATTTATGCGTTAGTCCGAAGAATAGATTCTAAGTCAACGTTTATAGCAGCCCTGGTGTTGCTGGCTGGCATTCCATTGTTTCAAATATTAAATCAGCCAGGCGTTAGTGAGAACATAGCCATATACACTTACGAGTTACTGGTAGTGGGTACGTTACAGGCCATTGTTGAACTTGGATTTGCAAGCAAAAATAAGCGGAGCGTGGTACAATCAAGAGAACAGTAGTGGTAGATAATAATTCAAAGTGATAGAGGGAACAAGCCTATGAGTAAAATTAACGACAGTTCAGTAGTAAAAAAAGGTATATTTGCACTAGCAATGGTCGCGGTGGTTGGAACAACAACTTCAGCATATGCTTTGACTAACCAAAACAGTACACAAAACGCCAGTACTTCTGGCTATGGCACCGATGGCTCAGACAGCATCGCTGCAATCGATGCGTTTGGCTTAGCTTTTGACGGCCGTACTTCTGAATTCAGGCAACAAGTGAGTGAATTAGCAACAACTGCTCGAGGAGCACTAGAAAGTACCGGTGGATCTGGGAACGTCGATGCATTCTTGGCAGGATTTGACACGGCTAACAGCACATACGATTCCCGACTAGACAAGGCTGCATCTGACTTCCGGACAAATGTAGCTGCAGCAGCTAATAAGGCCGAGAACAAGGATCAGTTCATCGATGCGTTTAACCGTGCGAAAGCAGAGTACTTCAACGAAGTAGAACAATCTAAAAATGACTTTGCAGCCGCAGTATCTAACCTAGGGGACAATGGCAATCGAGCGAAAGACGTCTTTATCGGTGGGTATAACGAAGCTAAGGGCAGCTACGGTAACGACATCGAAGTACTTAAGAACGACTTCGCAGCCAAAATTGGTTAACCCCTCCACTCGCTCTACTTAGACGGTATAACATACCCTGAACCGTCCTTACTACAAAAATCACATAGAGCTTGCTTTTCAACCAGCAAGCTCTATTTATTTTAAAATACTTTAAAATTGTTCAAATTCAACCTAGTGCTTAACAATTCTTAGGTGAAACCTACACTATTATATAGAGTGCCCAGATGCGAGAGACTTAAAAGCCCAGGGGCTTGTTGCATTCATTGTATTGCGAGCGTCAATACAGGACACGAGTTCATATCTGCTTACTTTAGGAGGGTAAAGTATGCCGTAATCGTAATCGCAAACCTAACATTTTGTTAACTTCTACCAAGCTGAGTAAGGACGGTTACGTATAGGCACGACGCATATTTAGGTACGTCGTGTCTCTATGTAGATAACGTATATTCGTGTTTCTTACTGAACAACCGTCAAGTCAACAGACTTTTGTGAAATGATTTTTCCGCTTTTATCTTTTGCTACGAAGGTGATGAGGTACTTTCCATTCGCATTCCATTTCCAATTTGTCATGTCGACGTCACTTTCTTTATGGGCTACTGGAGTAGAGTTGTCGGCTAATTTGTTTAAGGTGCCACCATCGACTTGCCAGTATATATCATAGGTAGAAAGATCCCGGCCGTCTATCAGTGCTTTATAGGGCTGCACACCACTAACCGTGCCACCTGGCCACCATATTGTCAAAGCAGTAGGCAGTACTACAGGCTGTGGTGCAGGAGACGGATCGGGCTTCGGTGTGACTGGGGTAGGGCTCGGAGTTGGTGTTGGTGTTGGTGTAGGAGTGGGGGTTAGAATTGGAGTAGGTTCAGGTGTTGGAGTTGGTTCAGGATTTACAACTGGAGCAGGATTATTGACTACAACTTCACGCAAGTCATCATTCCAAAGAAGATTTCTTTGCCAATTTGCCGTAAATATACCAGCTCGTACCGTGAACGTCCCTGCTTTAGTAGGTTTCCATGAAACGCTAAATTTTTTCGGTGTAGATGAAAGCGTCTGATTTTCTAGATACATCTGAGCCACTTGTTTATTGTCGCTATCATATACTTCAAAATCGACGAGTGCTCCGCTGATTGTTTTGCTGGCTGAGACTTCAGTCGCGACAGTTACAGTATTTCCAACGATGTTATTTTGGGCAGGGGAGGAAGTAATCGCGTACGTGCTTGCCGGTAATTCAGACGGATCAACCGGATTTGGCTGGTTAGGAGCACTGTCTGACGTAAAATATTTCTTCATAACATCCTGGGCCGGTTTGTTTTGTGGTGTGTATCCACCATCGTTCGAGCCGCCAGCATTAGGGTCACTGCTCCAGTCCCAGAAAAATACTCCTTGAACAGTAGAGAAACCGCTCCAGTAAGATAGGAGCGCTTCGTATGCGTTTGCTTGGAGGCCGGTATTGATTGGAGTTGATAACATATATCCAGTTCCAGGATCAACCGTTGCTCCGTCTCTCGATACGTAGCCTACTTCGGTAAATACGACAGGCTTATTGTATTTCGATGCTAAGACAGATACTTCAAGTTGATTCCACTTTGACCAATTGTCCTTCATACCTTCAATGCTCGTATTATTATCTGATCCGTAATAGGCCGACAATCCGATTTTGTCGAGCTGTGGCCAAAAACCGAGCGATTGTGCATCGGACATATAACCAATTCGCTGCGCAGAATAGGTAAGCGATCCACTAAAATTTTGTCTTACTGATTCAATCAGAGAAACCCAATGTTGTGTATTTTGAGGTATTGTCATAGAACTTAGTTCTGTGCCAATGATCATTTGTGACATTCCTGCGGATTGCCCGATACTGGCATAGTGATTAACTAGTCTGCCATAGCTACTAAACCACGCCGATGTATCGTTCGCTTTGATGAAGGCTCTCCATTGGTAATCGTACGGATTATTGTGGATGGCCACAGCAGCACTTATACCTCTGCTTTTCAGATAGGTGAGTCCGCTTCGTAAGGCATCGTCGGTTGGCGTGTCACCGCTGGTGTAAACGTTACTGCTGTAGATGTTGTCTTGGTGGACAGGGACAATCAGTGTTATATAGTTGACTCCCGCTGATGCGGCATTGTCGACAGATTGGCGAAAGCTAGCGCTGGCAAAATCTGTGCTATAGCGAGATTGAATCGAAACGCCTTTTTGTTGTATTGGGCCTGCGGCGTTCACAGTTGAAGAATTTATACTCGAACAAATGCACAACCCTGCAACTACCAACATACCCATAATAAAACGCTTCATATTTGACCTCCATCAATTTACGCTAAGTCCACCACATACTTTTATAGCCCTGATGTAAAAACAATACCATAATTTTATATACATATGCAAATTGAGATTGTGGTGTCGGTTAGAGTAATTAACTATATGTCATAACAGTTGCGCTTGAATCTAATTGGAGCTATAGTCAGTACAGATACCTAATCTAAGACAAAAACGAAAGAAAATAACATGAAACTAAAAGTGCCGATTGTCATAGCTACTACTTTGATTACCGTATTTACTGCAGTAGGTGTTTCTGCTATTGCAGAGAGAAATACTGAAAAAATCGAAGATGACACAACGAGCACAGAACTTTCGGGTTTTAGCGGTATGACAGGATCTTCATCTAAACAATCCGCCGAAAAAAATACACCTCATGTTAAAAAATCAGCTTCCAACAAAAAGGAGCCGGGTAATAGCAAAAATACATTATCCAAACCGAATGTACCGCAACAAGCTGTCAGTATCCCGGAAGCTAGTGCGACTAATAATCCGATCAATCAGCAGTTATATGTCAATCCAGCTCTTCGAGACGCAAACCGCCCCTCGCAAATAGCAAGTCAGCCGACAGGTAGATGGTTTGGAGGGTGGAATAACAACATTGAAAATGACGTCAAGGATTACGTAACGGCTGCAGCGAGAGCAGGAAAAATACCCACCCTCGTTGCTTACAATATTCCTTCCAGGGATTGCGGCAGCTACTCGGCGGGTGGCTCTAAGAGTTCAAGCAGCTACCGATCATGGATTAATTCCTTTTCGTCAGGAATCGGAAAAAACAAGGCCATCGTAATACTCGAACCAGATGCACTAGCGGGCATATCTTGCTTGAGCGCAAGAGATCAGAATAATCGCTATAATGATATATCCTTTGCCGTTAGTGCTTTAGCAAAAACAGGTTCAACTACCTACATTGATGCAGGTAATCATTCGTGGCAGCCTTTCAGCGTTATGAGCTCACGTCTTAGTCGTGCAAATATCGCTCAAGCGCGTGGTTTTTCAATAAACGTATCCGGATTTGCACGAACCGACAACTCAATCGCTTATGCGACTAACCTCAATAGGGCACTCGGCGGTGGTAAAGGTTATGTTATAGATACATCTAGAAACGGCAACGGCCCAGCTCCAGCAAATCAATGGTGTAATCCGAGTGGAAGAGCACTTGGTTTTGCTCCGACAACTCAAACTGGTACAAAAAACTTGGATGCGTATTTATGGATCAAAGTTCCTGGAGAATCAGACGGTACTTGCAATGGAGGGCCCAGCGCTGGAGTGTGGTCAAACAAATTAGCCACTGAACTTATTCTCAATACAAAATAATAGAGGACTGCGATAAACGCAATCCTCTAAAGTTATTTTCTAACAGCTCTATGCACGCTTTGGCTGTGCGAAATAAGTTGCGCCGTAGACTAGCACAGCAAGCAGCATTCCGATGAGCATGACAGGCATCGTTCCAGATGCACCAGTGTGAGGTAGCTCCGTAACACCCGCTGGTGCTGGCGAACTAACTGGTTTAGATTTTTTAATCATTTCACCAGATGCATTACCATTACCAGTTGTAGGAACCGTAGGCTGTTGTGGCGTAGGTGTAACCTCTGGTGTAGTTGGCTCAGGAGTAGGGGTAGTAGGTTCTGTCGGTGGTGTCACAACAACGTCACCGTCACATCGCTTGTCGTCTCTAAGTACGATATTTGACAAAATGTTTTGCGTTCCATGACCATTCTCACCAACAGTTTTGATTTCTGGTGCGTAATATAGGTCAAACTGTACATTTTCACAGTCTGGGAAATTTACTCTGTAAGTTCCTTCACCAGTGGTTCGGGCAGGAAGCGTGATCTTAACGCTTTCAGATAGGGTTTGTGGATACGCGGTAGCATTCCCTGCAAATCCATTTCCATCGTAATTTCGTGGCATTACATATGATGATAGGTAAAGTTCCACATTGTCACACAATAGAGCACCATTTTTAGTGCTGACACTTACAGTGTTGCTGTTAATGTAGCGAGCGAACAAATTGTCGTGAAGATATCCATCGACGCAAGCTGGCGTTTCTGGTACTTCAGGAACTTCAGGCTCATCATTACATGCTACTTTTGTAGCATTTGTTTGTGATGTCTGACCTAATGACGTGAACCTTGTGGTGTTATTTGGATCCGCAGGGTTGTAACCAGTGATCATTGTAGATTTGCCAGCTGGTGCAACATAAGCACCAGTTAAGTTATTTTCGAAGTTGTTCCAGTCAATTGTGACATTTTCTGGATTTTTATTAGTCACAGTCCATTGAGATTGTAATTTAGACTCGCTTGAGCACACCGGCTCAATTTCAAGCGGGACGCTGTTAACTTGTTGCTGGTTGTCGGTGGTGGCCGCGAAGGCTTGCTGACCCATGCCAATTGATGACATGAAGGTTACAGCGAAAGTCAACACAACCCACGCACCAATAGTTTTTACTGGTGACATATAGTTTCTCCAAACTTAGGTTTGAATGTACAATACTACATAGTTTTTTTAAAGTCAAGTATATTCTATAAATATTATAATCATAAACAATATGGACCCCTGAATGATTTAAAAGATTTTCGAATGCAACTGACATTCGTTATTCTCCCCTTATAAGGTGCTTATATATAAAAATTAGAGTACAATAAATAACGGTTATGTAAGTACTGGTCTCGCGTAAGCGAAGCTTTTCCACCTACAAACCTTCAAGTAGTGGCGCACATGTGGCGTCTCATATTCAAACCGTGAATAGGGTAAACAAGATAGTTTGAGCGGTCATTGTCTCTATCCCGATTTCACCTACACTTCAAAATTCCGTTCGCTAATTATAATTTAGCCTTTTGCATTTATGTGGAAGTCAGGAGTGAATATGAACAATATTAACAAAACAGTAAACGTCACGGCTTTTAGGTTCAAGAAGAACCAAGAGTTGTATCCACAGCGGATAGAAGTTGACGGCGAAGAATTTAACTTTGTCGACACAGGTCTCAGCTGTAAGATACGACGCGCCGGTCAACTGAGTACTATACTCACGATGACCGATGGCCTACAGCAGTTCCGACTGCGACGTGACGACCGTGGAGGTATTTGGACGTTATTGTCCATGAGTGCCTAGCACGGCCGCCACGGAAAATAAATAACCGCCCAGATAGTAGCTGGGCGGTTATTTATTTCTTAAGAGATCAATTGCTTAACTACGGTATGCCGATGAAGCTTTTTCTGCTAACCATTCCTTCATCTGGAGCCATGGTCCGGGGCCATAACTTATGCGGCTTACATTCAGTTTGTTGACTTCGTCCACGTCCGGCATACCCATTCCTGGAAGCCAAATTATGTTGACGGGCAAGGGTGACTCATCGCAGATTCGCTTCATGTGCTCCTTGCGTATGATAACGGGTGCAAAAAACCCGTCAGCGCCCGCGTTAGCAAATGCAGCAGCGCGTTTAAGTGCCATATTTACGAGTTTATCATTGTGGTCGGCCGGATCAGCTTCCTTAAACAAGTCAGTTCGAGCATTAATGAATAAATCAACGCCGAAATCTTGTGCCGCTTCGCGAACGGCTTTTATTCGTTCTACCTGCTCGTCGATTGTGTAGAGACCGTCACCTCCAGACTTCTTGTCCTCGATATTGACGCCTATAATTCCTGTTTGAAGTGCTCTGGTTACTGATTCACGGACTTCGCTTGGAGTGCTCCCGTATCCGGCCTCGAAATCTAAAGTAACCGGCAATTCTGTTGACGAAACGATCCGCGTTGCATTTTCAAGAGCGAGGTCGAGTGGTATATTTTCTCCATCTTCGTAGCCGTACGCTTCAGCGACTGCGTGACTGCCAAGTGCAATGACTTTAGCACCACTATTTTCCGCTATTTTAGCTGTGCCTGCGTCCCAAATATTAAAAAGAATAACAGGATTACCTTTTTGATGTAATGACGAAAACATTGTTGCTTTTTCTTGCTGCGTTGCTATGAGAAATCTCCTGTGGTGTTTTGTTTACTATATTTAGTATAGCAATGTTTGCGCACATCAACAACAACGAGTGACTAAACTCGTACACTATCCAAAAATTTCGTACGCTGTAGGTTCAAAAGATGGAATCCTTTATACTCGTACAATATGATTGAACGATTTGCTATGTATGAACTTGGGAACTTGCGCGACAGGTTCGGACTAACAGATGGCGTACCCGCTGGTGTAAGAATGAATTACAATGTCAGTCCAACACAGCTTTCGCCTGTTATCGTAAGCCGTGACAGTAAACGTCTGATCGAACGGAAAATGTGGGGCTTCTTACCTTCAACCGCCAAAGATACTCGGTCGGTTTTTCGTTATAAAACCACTACAGCCAAATCAGAAAATATATTTGATAAAGCGATTTGGGTGGACGCAATTCGCACACAACGATGTATTGTGCCAATCAATGGCTACTACGAATGGAGAAAAACAATTGACGGCAAACGACCATTCTATTTACACGCAAAAGACCAGGCGTTAATCGGTCTTGCTGGAATATATTCTTCATGGACAAATCCAGAAGGTGAAGAGCTGGGAACGTTTGCTATTATCACAGCTGCTGATGATACGCACACCGGCCGTTCGCCCATTATTATTTCACCGAATAATGATTCCGCCTGGCTCGATCCTAACATCAGCGATGTAAATTCTATATACGGTATGTTAAAACCGCTGTCAAACGACTTACTTATCTTCCATAAAGTCAGCTCGGATATTAAAAACATTAAACTAAATAATGCTAAATCTTTGAATTCGTTAGATTAGACTAATCTGCGACTTTTTTCCACTGCTCGCATCCATGAGACACAAAGCCCTTATCCTTATTAGTGATTGTAATTTTTCCGGACTCACCAGATTTTAATAGATTGAACAAATTCAAAGATCGAGCGCTGCCGGTAAAGTCAAGGGCAGTAGCTTAAAACACAGGCTGCTCTGTGATGATTCTGACGTGTAAACACCTGGCTCCACATCTGCTCCTACCATGAACGTGCCATTTTTAAATGAAGTCTTGTTGATCGTTGTATGCTGTGAAAGATCTGAATGCCACAGCCCAAAACCCTGCGAAGAAAATGCCTTATCAATGTCTTTGATCGTCACAACCGACGGCTCATTAACGTTTGCCCTGCCGATACCAATTTCACCAGACTTTTTGCTGTCCGTACCGTCAAGCCTGTTCCATCGACAGCCTAATTGACCACCGAGAAGGTCGTAAGGGTACGTTTTGTAGGTGCCTGGTTGTATGTCTTTGCTGACGACCATTAGCCCGTCTTTGAATGTTTTGTCATCAGCCTCTCGCTTGTCGATTTTGTCTTGTTCGGCCTTTGCGTTTGCAACCACTTCGTTTTTGACACTTGTTCGTCCATACGAATAGCTAACGGGAATAGCGATGAGCTGTGGCACGGCGGCAACGATCGATACTTGCACCCATTTTGAACGAGTGTAGTATCTTAGGGTGTTCATTACGTGCTCCATTCATTTAGATTAGTATTGCACAATAAATTGACTAGTTTAAATAGCTCATGCCTCAGGTTTGACGACAGAATAAAGCGGCTAGGCGGATCAATTACTCAGGTTTGTAGTATCCATTACAATCGAATCTCCAAGCTATAGTACTATCAATATATGGAAGCAAAATACATTTTTAGCACGTTGGTTCGCAAGCATGTACAATCGGATCTAATCCCATCATGATAACCAAAATCAATGGTCTACAAAATCTAGGTCTTGCCAGCTACGAAATGAGTGTGTCGATTGGCCTAGCCCAACGTGCGTTCAAGACGCTCCTCGCAACATGCCTTGGACACCAAGGGCTGACTATACCTAAATGGACGTTGTTGGGCTATCTGTATCGCAATGGCTCAACCAGGCCTTTTGAAGCTGCCAGAAAACTCGGTATGAAACCACCATACATCGCTAAGCTTTTACCTCAGCTTGAGTCCGAGGGACTTATTGTCATGGTTAACTTTGCCGATGACGGTAGAGGGAAGTCGATCAGCCTGTCTGCAGAAGGCAGAAAGCTCGTCGAGCAAGTTGAGGTGATGTTAATAAGATGCATCAATGACCAGCTAAAAGATGTGAGCCAGGACGACATACGAACCTATTTTGAAATGACGCAATACATTAGCAACAATGTTAAACATCATGAATAATTGTTCGATTGTTTCCTAAATTAATCAAATTAGGTGTTTAAGTTGAAGAGGTTATATACTACGCGTGACACTTACATTAAAATCCCTTGACGGGACTGATTACCTTGGAGGTATAAAATGCTCAAAAAATTAAGCTTAGCAATTTTGCCATTAGCCGCTTTGATTGTCGCGGCTGCACCAATGATTGCAAGTGCTCACGTCGTTGTTAGCCCAGAAAAAGTTGGAGTTGGAGAATTCACTACTTACAACGTCGCCGTACCCGTCGAAAAAGATGTTCCTACGGTAGGATTACGACTTGAAATACCAGGTGGCCTCAATTACGTTCAGCCAAATGTAAAATCTGGCTGGAAGATTGCTGTAAAAGAATCTGGTACAGGTGAAGAAGCTACAGTCACCGAGATCAACTGGACTGGCGGAAATATTCCATCTGGTCAGCGTGAGCAATTTCTATTTGCCGCACAGTCTCCCAAAGAAGCAACATCACTAAATTGGAAAGCATACCAAACTTACGCCGACGGAACAGTCGTTTCATGGGACCAAAAACCTACAGGCAAAGAAGGTGATGGATCGAAACCATACTCAATAACTGAGGTGGTGAATGACCTCGCGAGCGACACAGCTACACCAAAAAACGATGGCACCAGCAATGATGACTCTAATGACGTTAATGGTATTGTAGCTCTTTCACTGAGCGTCGTCGCTCTACTCGTTAGCATTGGCAGTCTACTTTTCCTCAAGAAGAAATAGCTTTTCGGGACTTGCACGTTATGCTACTCAACAGCCAGCCAAAGCGCACAACACATTCCTTAAAGTTTTATGGCGTTTTGGTTGGTGCCATCGTTAGCTGCTTATCTCTGTCGATATACTCGAGCCCAGCCATGGCTCATATTCTTGAGGAAAGTAATGGCATATCTGCTATTCTACATATTCCACCAGACGATAAACCGGTTGCCAATGAGAAAACTAAGCTGTATTTTGACCTTCAAAGTAAAGATATCAGGTTTAAAGTAGAAGATTGCAACTGTCGAGTAACTATATCAAGCAATGACAAAGTGATTGAAAGCTCGCAGCAGCTTAAGCCTCGATCAACCAGCGATGCTGCAGGTGAAGTGACTGTTACGTTTCCGAAAGTTGGAGTGTATGATATATCTCTCGAAGGCAGCAGCAAGAATAAAGCATATAGTGACTTCTCTTTAAACTACGTTGAGCGTGTTACAACGACCACAGAACATAATAGCTCGGCGACAAAATACTTGCCCACCATACTGATTCTTGTTAGCACCGTGGTTATTCTGTTTGTAATGGCTGGCTATGCAATAATAAGTAAGAACAGAAAAAATCAGGAGTAGACAAGTACTACTTTACCAGTTACGCTGCTTTCATGTACCCAGCCGTAGCAGCGACTATCAGTACTTGATTCCGAGTTATCTCCAAGAATATAAAGTTTACCGTCAGTAACGTTACCTACACGCTTAATAACTTCACGATTATTATGAAAGACAGTGACGATATCACCTACAAGCAGTTTTCTGTACCATCCGCTTGCAAAAACGATCTGCCCAGGCCTTAGTGTTGGAATCATACTGACACCAACAAATCGTCGGAGAAAGATTGGCCTACGACTTCTTAGTTTCCCAGAAAATTTCTGCGATAGCATCAATTTGCTCAACTAATTTTTCGCCTTCAGATGGCTCAACGTGTGCCTTGCAAACGCTGGCTTGCTTGATCGCTTTCCAAAACATTTCGTGTAACTTTGGATATTTCTCTAAATGCTCTGGCTTAAAATAATCAGCCCACAAGACCATCAAATGATGCTTTACAAGCTCTGCTCGCTCTTCTTTGATGAAGATGGCTCTCGTTTTGTTGACGTCATCAAGATCGACATATTTTTTTTGCATCTCAAGCACACTTTGCGCTTCAATTTTTGCTTGTGCTGGGTCGTAGACGCCGCATGGCAAGTCACAGTGAGCATAGACAGGTTTTATTGAAAATAATTTCATAACACTCCTTTTTACTTATTCTAGTATAGTTCATTAGCCCACATAAAAACAGCCGCTACCTTTGAGCCGTATTATGGTAAAATGCAATTACTATCCACGATACTTATTACAATTCACGGAGAAATATGACTAAAAATAATATTGCAATTACCGTAAAGGGACTTACAAAATCGTATAACGGAACTCCTGTCCTAAAGGGGATTGATTTTGACGTAAAACGTGGAACAATGCTTGCGCTTCTCGGTCCTAATGGCGCCGGTAAGACAACAACCGTGAGAATTCTGAGTACGTTACTCGGCTACGACAAAGGTACCGTCATAGTTGAAGGTCACGACGTCAAGCATGATGCCGACGCTGTTCGCTCGGTAATTGGGCTCACGGGACAATCAGCTGCCGTCGATGAATTGCTTACAGGCCGCGAGAATCTTGTCATGATGGGAAGGTTATACCGTCTCACTACGCGCAGCGCAAAAAATCGAGCGACTGAACTTCTAAAAGATTTCGATCTCGAAGACGCCGCTGATCGTACGGCAAAAACTTACTCTGGGGGCATGCGCCGTCGACTTGATCTTGCAGTAAGCCTTATCGCAGCACCACCAATAGTATTTCTCGATGAGCCCACAACAGGTCTCGATCCGCGCTCCCGCATTGCCATGTGGGACGTCATCAAAAAACTCATGAAAGACGGCACGACTATTCTTTTGACGACGCAATACCTCGAAGAGGCCGATCAACTTGCCGACAATATTATTTTGATTAACGACGGCACAGTTGCCGCGCAGGGAAGTCCGAAGCAGTTGAAGCAGTCGATCGGAAGCGATAAACTTGAGTTTACATTTACCGACAAAACAATGTATAAAAAAGCTAAAAAAGCACTTTCATCTCAAGAAATTGAAGCCGACGACGACCAGCAGCAACTTATTATTTCAATCGAGGACAGCAACAAAGACGTTCGCACGACGCTTGAGACGCTCGATAAATCCTCGATCGAATTTGCGACAATGGCGCTCCATAAGCCATCACTCGATGATGTTTTCTTATCAATAACCGGAAAAAAGGAGACTTCAAATGAGTAAACAACTCGAATTCACAAAAAGCCCGAAAATCGCTCAGTTTTTTACTGATTCTTACATTATGATTCAGCGAAGTAGCACTCACATCCTACGAAATACCGACCAGTTGTTGGGCACGTTTTTTCAGCCGATCATGTTTTTGGTCTTGTTCGCCGCAGTTTTTGGCGGAGCTGTGTCGCAAGCATTACCAGAGGGCGTAAGCTATATTAATTTTTTAATGGCTGGAATTATTGTTCAAACAGTTGCCTTTGGCTCGACAACCACCGCAATTGCCATTAGTAACGATCTTCAAAAAGGAATTGTTGATCGATTCCGTTCGTTGCCTATGTCAAACTTAGCGGTCCTTACCGGCCATGTCGTCTCTGATCTATTTAGAAACAGCATCTCAACCGTCGTAATGTTAGTTGCGGGTCTGGTTATTGGATTTCGAAGCTCGGCCGGATTTTTTGAATGGCTAGCAATAGCAGGAATTTTACTTCTTTTTACTTTTGCATTCTCATGGTTAGCCGCTATTGTGGGTGTTGTTGCAAAAAGTGTCGAAGCAGTACAGTGGCTGACATTTGTCATCATTTTTCCACTCACATTTGCTAGTACTGCATTCGTGCCACCCGAAGGAATGAACCCCATCCTCAAAGTCTTTGTTGAAAACCAGCCAATTTCGCAAGTCGTTGAGGCCGTCAGGGCGCTAATCCTCGGGACACCGATGGGCAATTACGGATGGCTGGCTGTCGCATGGAGTTTGGGAATTTTAGCTATTGCCATGCCTGTATCAGCATATCTCTTTAAGAAAAAATCAGCCTAAGCGTATACTAGAAAGAAGATGTTTTCTTCTCCTGTAGTTTTTGTCGATATCGAAACAACTGGCGGTAGTCCTCGTGGCAGCCGAGTTCTTGAAGTTGCCGCAATTCGCTACGAGCATGGCCAAGTGACACACGAATTTAGTACACTTATCGATCCAGAAAGTCATGTGCCCCGAGCAATTACGGCCTTAACTGGAATCACTGAGGCCGACATTGCTGGGGCACCAAAGTTTGAAGACATCGCCGATGAACTTGTGGATATTTGTGACGGTGCGTTATTTATCGCTCACAATGTTCGGTTTGATTACTCATTTCTGAAAATGGAATTCGATAAAATCGGCATTCAATTTCAACCAAAACTATTATGTACAGTACGTTTGTCGAGGGCGCTCTACGCTCACTTTCGCGGACACAGTCTACAGAAACTCATAGAACGCCACAACATCCCAGTTTCGGCCCGGCATCGAGCACTTGATGATGCTCGCGCCATGATGTATTTCGCGCAGCTTGCATATGATGAGCACGGTGACGATGCCTTTGATGAGGCAGTTGCAAAACAATTGAAAACCCAATCATTACCACCTAATCTCAGCACCAAGCAACTCGATGAAATTCCGAATACACCTGGCATTTACATTTTTCGCGATGAAGCGCAGCAGCCATTGTATGTCGGCAAAAGTATTCAGCTTAAAAAGCGGGTACAGTCTCATTTTCAAGATAGTAGCAGCAAAGAATTAAAAATCAGTCAACAAGTTCATTCAATTGAAGTTACAGAAACAAGCAGCGAACTAGCAGCACTTTTACTAGAATCCAAGACTATCAAGCAACTCCAACCACTTTACAACCGTCGACTGCGTCGTACAACGTCCTATGCTATGTTTATGAAATCCGAAGTGAACGATTATGCGACGCTCGATATTGCTTCTGGTGCAATTGATGTCAAGACCGACATTAGCCGCGTTTACGGCGTCTACCAATCACGCACCAAAGCCAAGATGCGACTTGTTGAGATAACTCGTACGTTTCAATTGTGTCCAAAATTAATGGCAATAGAAAAAGGAAGTAGTGCATGCTTCTCGTATGCACTTGGCAAGTGTAGGGGTGCTTGTATTGGCGAGGAGTCAGCCGAGCGTTACAATCGCCGTTTTGAGATAGCACTTCAGCACAGTAAGTTTGACGCGTGGCCGCATGATGGAGCAGTGGCCGTTCCAGTAGATGAGAATCGCAGCATGGTTATAATTGATCAATGGATGATACGAGGATTCTACGATAATGAGAGTATGAGTGTTGAGGAAACAGACCCCTCATTTGACGTTGATGAATACAAGATTCTTCGAAGATTTTTGCGTGAGAATAAGCATTTAATCATTCCGGCTGATAATCAACCGATTTAGTTATCTAAGTTTTAATCTGAGAAATTGCACCGTCAAGATCAGCTGCGCTCCACTGCGATGTTTCGTTGCCTGAATTGTCAACTTGCACAAATGTTGTTTGTACCGTTACTCCGTATTTTTTGCGAAGATCCCTCTGGCTGTCAAAGTCTGTTTTTATAAGTGTTACTCCATCCGGTATTCGACCTGGGTCGGCATTGATTTCTTTTTCAATCCCTTGGCAAATATGACACCATGGTGCGTGAAAGAAGTACACTTTTTTACTGTCTTGATAATCACCCGGTTTTGCTTGGTACTCAGCCAACGTAACGTAACTACCTTTTGTTGATGGCTTAGTGGCAGCAGGGCTCTGCGGGTTAACCCTAGTTTTTGGAGAGCTGACTTTACTTTTTGGAGTAACGCTTTTTGGTGAGGTCACTGAAGCAGTACTTTGAGGTGACGAATCATCCCTTGCAAGAGCATAAGCGCCAATACCACCTAGTCCTGCAAGCGCAATAACAGATCCGGTGATAATAATCGTTTTTTTATTCATATACTTAGTATAGCAAACTTCTTACAGAAGACGATAGTGCTATACTAAACATATGAAAAATTTATTTCGAAAAGCTGCTAATCGTATTTCAGTCTGGGCAGGGTCAGCGTCAGTATTTCTAGGTGCTGTTCTTATTGTACTTGTCTGGGCGTCAACTGGCTCATTTTTCGATTATTCCGACACCTGGCAGCTTGTCATCAACACCGGGACGACTATCGTGACATTTTTGATGGTATTTTTGATACAAAATACCCAAAATCGTGATGGTAAAGCGCTTCAGCTGAAGCTCGATGAACTACTTCACGCCACGAAAGGTGCTCGCATTCAAATGATTGGCCTTGAGGAGTTTAGTGACGAAGATTTAGCAGCTCTCGATCAGCAATTTAAAACTATTACTAACAATCCTAACACTCAACGAGCAATGCTCAAGCTTCACGATAAAATTGAGGCTGAAAACACGATTCGCCGTTCGAAACGACGCTTCAATCTTCATCTACCAAACCACCACGCGGCCAATGACACAGATGCCACTGAACCGTACGCCTAGTAGAATTGCGCGCAAGCCGTTACACTAGTATGCAATGGTAAAAAAGAATCTTCCCCAAAGTAATCTCACTCTCGAAAAAATAGTTGGCGGTGGCCAAGCACTCGGCCTACTCGAAAATGGCAAAAAAGCCTTTGTCTGGGGTGGCTTGCCAGGCGAAACCGTACTGGCTCAAGTCACGAAGAAAAAATCTAACTTGGTGCAAGCGTACGTCACTGAGGTTTATACTGCATCTGATGATCGGATAGAACCGAAAGATCCTGATAGCTATCTCTCGACGAGTCCTTGGCAAATTATGACGTTTGCCGCCGAGCAACACTACAAATCCGCGCTTATAGAAGAGGCATTTGAACTTCACGACATCGTCTTGCCAGAAACTATTGGCGTGTACAGCAACGAACAACAATACGGCTACCGCAACAAGGTGGAATTTAGTTTCTGGTGGGACAATGACAAAGATCAGCTAGACTTGGCATTCTTTCGTCGAGGAACTCATGGCAAGATTCCTGTCGAAGAGACATCTTTAGCACTACCCACTATTAATGAAGCTGCTCTGCGCATCCGCGATGTCCTGCGGGCGCGCAATGCGAGCGCTTACTCACTTAAAACAGTCATGATCCGCTGCGACCAATCAGGTAATGTTGTGGCGCAGCTGTACGTCAAAGAGTCAAACTTCGACGAATTTTCTGACGATGAATTGGTAGGTATGGCACTACAGGGTTTTGAACTTATTTACAGTAACCCACTGAGCCCAGCCAGTGTTATTACTGAACGAATTCAAGAATATGGCGATATTGTTTTGAGCGACACGATTCTCGGTGTGCCGTTTCGCTATGCCACAGAGGGATTTTTCCAAGTCAACCTCCCAATCTACGAACAAACGCTGCGCGATATGAAACAATGGATTGACGAAACAAAAGCCACAATCGATCTGTACGCCGGAGTTGGAAGTATTGGCTTAACAATTGGTGGCCAGAATGTAACGCTTGTAGAAATTAATGAGCATGCCATCCGTGAAATGCAGCGCAACATTTCGGCTCAAGGCAGAGATAATGAGGCCAAAGCAATTCTCGCTGCGAGCGAATCTGCCCTCGATAGCATTACCACTAATGCAACGATCATCGTTGATCCACCGAGAGCCGGATTGCATCCTGATGTCATTAAAAAGTTACTTGAAGCGACGCCATCTCGAATTGTTTACCTAAGCTGTAATCCTGTGACACAAGCTCGCGATGTTGCACTGCTTGCAAAAAAATATGGAATTAAAGCACACCAAGGTTATAACTTTTTTCCGCGAACACCGCACATTGAGCATTTAATCATTCTGGACCTAAAGAAATAGAAAACGACCCTCACGTGGAGGGTCGGTGGCTATTTTGGAGCGAAAGCTCAACAAAACGTGTACCTCCGGAGAGGCGGGGGAGCCGCACAAAAGAGTACATTGCTCAACCCCGCCTCCACCGGTGGTAGGTGACAGCGCTGCGGGGGATCCCGCTTGAACGGCCGAGCTGTCAATTGGCCGATGACTTGTTGGTTGATCAGTCATTGAAAATGATGTCAGCGCTCGAAGATAAACATAAGTAAGAAAATCCAAACTAAAGCAATGACGACAAATTCCAAAATAACTCCTCAGATCAGGAACATAACCTAATGTTGTGTCCACTCATTGAGTTACCGAGATAAACCTATGAGTGAGTAAAAGGGTAAAGTCGAAGTCTACTTAATCACGTGAAGCGATAAATAGCAACAGCTCTCTACTGCTAACTAGTTTTAATGCGTCGATAAGCAAACTTTGCAGCAGATCTCCAATTGCCGCTTGAGTCACTATCGTACTTGAAAATTTCACCAGTTTTGACTTCGCTAATCAGCACCAGCGCCGGATTATATGGCGCCAACGTTCGATAAAAGATAATGTCTTCGTCGCTGATATGACCGCGGCCAGGAAATACCTCGCGAAATTTTCCTCTTCCTACCTCGTCGAAATAATCGAGTTGGTGCTTTGGCGGAACATACAGTTCGGCCTTCAGACCCATGCGTGCAATGATTTTTTTAGCATCACCAAGTTGCATCCGCGAACGCGCGTGTATAAACGCGTAGAGCTGCTTTTTCTTACTCAAGAAAACAGTCGCTTGCGCCGTGCGACTTACATCAATCTGTCTAACAATAACTTTGCTAATCTCAACTTCAACACCAAAGCGATCCTTACACGTTCGCTCAAGCGCCATGTCGTCATACATTTCATCGTTCATACTTCCACTAGTGTACTACGCCTTGTCATAATAATGAATAAGTGTATAATTACAAAAATCATGGCACTAGAAATTCCATCAGAGCAACCGCGATTCCCACTCGAAGACCTCACCGAATCAAACGCCCGTTTCCTCGAAATAATGTTGCTTCACGACCAAACAATAGCCCAAAGCCACGACGCAGCCGAAAGTATAAGCTATCTTTATACAGCCGGTCACGCATCGTTATCCACACTCGCGTTGCGCCATCTAAGCGAAGATGAACAGGCCAAGAGTGTCTCATTTGGCATGACAACGTACGAAGCCATGTCTTCACTCGTTCGTTACACTATTGATAACGACGTGCACAATGGACCACTCGTGCGTAATAAAATAGCGACCCTTTTTGTTGCTTTGGATGAAGATATAGAAGCAACACTCTCGACGGCTCGCGACCGTTTTAGCAAACAAATGCCACGAGCAAGTCGTGTCGTAGGGGAAAGTGCGGTCCGCTTTTGCGGGGAGCGTTTTGCTGAGTACGCAGTTGCAGGGGCTGGATTGATTCGCCAAGCGGAAATTGGTGTTTGACGAAAAGAAAACACAAGGAGTATACTCACTTTAGAAATAAGGAACGACAAATGAGCCACGCCTACGAGCCTGAATCGACATCACAGAATACATCATCCCCAGCTGAAGAGCATGGGGATTTTTTGTCTACAGACGCCTACAACCCAGTCGAAAATGCAAAAGTAATAGACATCAACAAATCGCACACTGGTGTCGAGGTGCACAATCAACTAATGACGATGGCAAATGGCAGACGCTACATCACGACTTCTACGCATATTCCTCCCGAATTTCGTACACCAATCAGTAATATAGCCGTTGTTGAAAAACATTCCTGGACAACGCGCGGTAAGGGATATAACCTACGTCGTCAACTCGCGCGTGCCCAAGATATCGGTCTCGAATCTGACTTCACTGGAGTACAGCAAAACCTCGATCGCTGGGGTTCACTCGAGGAAAGCGCACACGATATTTTAGAGATTGGAAAATTTACAGCCCAGCAATTCGATCGCGACCCGGATAACATTATGCTCGAAGGAATATCTGAAGGCGCGATGACGACGCTCGCTTCGGCAGCGCTCGCTTCGCGTCATGGGGTGCATGTTATATGCGGTCAACACATTGTTCCGTGCTTTCCTGAAGGACTTGATATACAGCGCGATCTTCCGGAGTATGTGCGATTTCTAATAAACGAGATTCCACCAATTATATCACTAGGTAAAGTGTCGCTCAAAGCGCTGATGTACTATCCGCAGACGATCGATATGACATGGCGTGGACCGTTTCAGCATATTAAAGAAGTGCCGACACTTCTCAGTGGTGCAGTTGGAAATATTATCGATGAGCACTTGCCAAAAGATTACTTTGGCCACGTGGCTCTTTACGATGGAGATATAATGAGCCAAGGTCAAAATTGGCAAAAAAAATTGCATCCAGATCGTTTTCCAAATATAGTGATCGACCTTGAGCCTGGCGGTGGACATCTGAGCTGTGTCTCAAACAATTGCTACGCCGATTCTTTGGAACGAACTGCAACAATTGCCGACATACTTCTCGATGATCCGACCGCTCGAACGATTGGACATACTGCCTTGCGGCAGCTGGCTGCAGCGCGTAACTCGTCATTTGCAAGCGCTTCATAGCGTATACTAAAGATATGGATTACACTGCGCGTTACAACAATTTGAATGCTGCGCAGAAGAAAGCAGTTGATGCAATCGATGGACCGGTCATGGTTATTGCCGGACCGGGCACTGGTAAGACGGAGTTACTTAGTATGCGGGCAGCTACTATTTTGAAGCGTACCGATACGCTGCCTGAAAATATTCTATGCTTGACGTTCACAGACAGTGGGGCAGCAGCTATGCAAAAACGCCTGGCCTCAATTATCGGAACGAATGGCTATAAAGTTGCGATCCATACATTTCATAGCTTTGGAAGCGACATCATGAGCCAATACGGCCATTACTTCTACGAAGGTGCGCACTTCCGTCCGAGCGATGAACTCAGTAGCTACGAGATGATGCAAACAATTTTCGATGAGCTAGATCGAAATAATCCGCTCGCGAGCACTATGAATGGAGCATACACCCACCTCGGTGATACACTTACAACCATATCAGAGCTTAAAAAAAGTGGCTTGACGAGTGATGAGTTATTGAAAATACTTGATGCCAACGATGAAATCATTGACTCGTGCGAAAAATTATTGCAGCCCGTCTTTTTAGGACGCGTGAATAAAATGACAGCTGGCGCACTCGCGGATGCATTAACACAGATCGAGCAATTACCTGAAACGCGCGTTCTTCCGACCATTGCGCCATTTGCAACTGTGATCATTTCGAGTTTACGCACAGCCTTAACAGCAGCCGACGCTGATAATTCAACAAAACCAATTACTGCTTGGCGCAGCTTTTGGATGAAGAAAAATGACTCCGGTTCACTCGTGCTAAAATCGCGTGAACGTCAGCAAAAATTGCGGGCCGTTAGCTATGTGTATTATCAATATTTGTCGCGGATGCAAGAGGCTGAGCTCTACGATTTCGACGATATGATTTTGCGGGTCGTTCACGCCATGGAAGTCTTCCCAGAATTGCGGCTGAACCTTCAAGAAAAATATCACTATATTATGGTTGATGAGTTTCAGGATACAAATCTCGCGCAAATGCGCATTCTGTACGATCTTACAGATAACGCAGCGTCTGAAGACAAGCCAAATATCATGGTGGTTGGTGATGACGACCAAGCGATTTACAGCTTTCAGGGCGCCGACGTCGGTAATATTAGCCAGTTCCGCGAACATTATCAGCTGAATGAACTAATTGCATTAACCGACAATTACCGCTCTACAGCGACAATTTTAGAGCGCTCACGAAATGTCATCACTCTTGGAGCGGATCGCCTCGAAAATACTGTACCTGAACTCAACAAAACGCTGATTGCGCGCGACCAAGCACAAAGCGACAGCGTGACATTGTACCAGCTACCTTCGCAAGATGACGAGCGCGCCTGGCTCGTTTCAAAGATAAAATCAGCAATCGAATGTGGCATTGCTGCTCCCGATATCGCAGTTCTTGCGCGTCGTCACGACGAAGTCATTGCGCTTCTGCCGTACTTTGCCGATGCCGGGATTGCCGTCAGCTATGAACGACGCGATAGCGTACTCGATCTTCCAGTTATTAAAATTATCGAACAAATTGGCAAATGCATTGTCGCACTTCACCAACAACAGCACGATTTAGCAGATAGTTTACTGCCGGAAATATTAGCGCACCCAGCTTTTGCCATTGCACCACTTGATCTGTGGCGATTAAGCGTTAGCGCTAAAACCGCACATACGACGTGGATGGAGGCTATGGTTGGCAAAGACGAATTCGGTCAGATTCATTCGTGGCTACTCGGTCTAGCCGAAGCTTCAGTCGAAACACCACTTGAATACATGATCGCTCACATTATTGGCATGGATGATAATCCAGATGCATATAAATCTCCTTTGACCAACTACTATTTTGGCCCAAATGCCTTAGAGTCAAACCCAGAGCAATATTTGACATACCTCGAAGCACTTCGCACTATTCGAACAAAGCTTCGTGAATACAAGCCGACAGAAACCCCATACTTGCCACAATTTATCGACTTCATCATGTTGCATCGACAACGCGCAAGCACCATTACTGCAGTCCGAGGCGCTGGGAATGAATCACAGGCTGTTCAACTGATGACGGTCCATAAATCAAAAGGTCTCGAATTTGATCATGTTTATATCTGTGGCGTAATTGATAGTAAATGGGGTGAGCGGGTGCGTGGCCGAAGCCGTCTTATTAATTATCCAGAGAACCTTCCGCTTGCGCCTAGCGGTGATAGTTTCGACGAGCGACTGCGATTGTTCTATGTCGCAATGACACGCGCTAAAAAGCAGCTCCATATTAGCTATAGCGTCCAGAGTGATGCTGGCAAAGAACTACTCCCTGCAAGCTTTATCAGTGACGACGCCTGGACACGTGTTCACATCGCGCCAGTTACTGGCGTCGCTCAGCGCATTAAAAAAGCCGAACTAGAGTGGTACGCTCCAATTATTGAACCGATTTCACAGTCAATGCGCGCAGTCCTCGCACCGACGCTCGAAAATTATAAGTTAAGTGTCACGCATTTAAATAATTTTCTTGACGTTTCGCGTGGCGGACCGCAAAAATTCCTGATGAACAATTTGCTTCGATTTCCAAGCACAAAATCCGCGCAATCGGCATACGGCGTAGCAATTCACGCCGCACTCCAGCGTGCGCACTCGCACTTGGCCGCAACAGCTTCGTTGCGACCAGAAGAAGATGTCTTTCATGATTTTGAACAAAGCTTGAAGCAGCAGTTCTTACCGGAAGTTGAATTCCAGCAATACCTCCAAAAGGGAAGCGAGACGCTTGAAGCGTTTTTGTCCATAAAGTATTCGTCATTCACGCAATCACAGCGCGTTGAAGTCAATTTTGCACACCAAGCTGTATATATTGGCGAGGCGCATTTGACAGGAGCGCTCGATCTGATGGATTTTAATGATTCCGAAATAATTGTCACCGATTACAAAACCGGAAAACCATCACGTAGCTGGACAGGCAAAACCGATTTTGAAAAAATTAAGCTTCACAAATATCGTCAGCAATTGATGTTTTATGAGTTACTGATAAAAAAATCACGAGACTACGCAAAATACAAAAGCGTCAATGGTGTACTGCAGTTCGTCGAGCCAACCAGGAGTGGTGAGATTGTTGAGTTATCGGCTACGTTTACCGCAGATGAACTCGAGCGATTTGCTCGACTCGTCGAAAAAGTCTGGCACTGCGTTATGACGCTCGATTTACCGGACGTTTCAGGCTTCGGAAATACGTATCAAGGAATGCTCGACTTTGAAAAATATTTACTTGACGAATAGAATTAAATAAGTTATTATTCATAAAGCCCGCTGAGTCGACGTCAGTCCTCAGTCGGAGTTTTTTGACAGGAATAGTGCAACAATGCCTTATATACTTAAGGTACTAACCGGGCCGCTACCCACGGAGTACCTCAAGGGGGCGGACAGACGTGTGCGCAGGTGCTCTCTTCCGCCAAAGAGAGATCCCCCGCGTCTGTTCGTTCCCCACGGGATGAAAGAGATAGTAAACGAGACTGGAGTCTCTGCTTGCCACAAGCAAGCTGCTTACGGTGGTTCGAATCCACTCATCCCGACGCTCGACAGCTGACACAACCGTGTTGGCTGAAATCTGGACTGAAAGAAGACCATCATGGCCACCGAGCAGCAGAAGCGCGACGCAGCAAGCAAGATGCCCAAGGAGCGCTCGCCCCACGAGCAGGGACTCGTCGACGACAACCCCAGCCAGGCGGTCCGCAACCTGGATCACGAGGCCAAGCGACAGCAGCGCATCTTCGGCTGATGCCGGCCGACGGACGCTCTTCCGAGCGCACAAACAGGTCTCGCGAATACCATGTATGTATTCGCACGCACTATTCCTGTCCGTCACTCAGAATTTATATCATTATGAATTTTGAGTGACGTTTTATTTTTACGTAAAGATATGTCACACTAAAGTGTTATGAAAAGTTTTTGGAACGGTCTTCCTCCACAGTTTTTTATTCTTGCTCCAATGGAAGCAGTGACGGATGTCGTGTTTCGCCACGTTGTTGCGCGAGCGGCCGCACCAGACGTTTATTTTACGGAGTTTACAAACGCGACAGGGTGGGCGCACGCCGGCGATAAAGCCATTGGTGGCCGGCTCATCAAAACCGAAGACGAAACGCCAATTGTCGCACAACTTTGGGGCAGCGTGCCAGACGACATTGCAAAATTATCACAACATTGCGCCACGCTTGGCTACGATGGTATCGATATCAACATGGGGTGCCCTGATAGCTCAGCCGTCAAAAGCGGCGGGGGAGCTGGCATGATTCGTACACCCGAACTAGCCGCCGATATCGTTGCCGCTGCAAAAACTAGCGGACTCCCAGTCAGCGTTAAAACTCGGCTCGGCTACTCTGCTACGAACGAGAAAGATGAATGGCTATCACATCTTTTACGTCAAGACATTGTCAATCTGACAGTACATTTACGCACGAAAAAGGAAATGAGTAAAGTTCCCGCTCATTTCGAACTTGCGCAAGAGATCGTCGCATTAAGAAATAGCATTGCGCCAGAGACACGCATAACGCTTAATGGTGATATAGCAAACCGAAAGCACGGCGAAGCGCTTATCGCAGAATCCGGCGCCGACGGAGTGATGATTGGCCGCGGAATCTTCTTAAACCCTTTTTGCTTTTCGGACGATCTGGAATATGAGAATAAAAAAGATAAACTGATCGACTTACTACACTATCACCTTGATCTCTACGATACGTACGGCGCGCAAACAGGTCGACCATACGAGACGCTAAAACGCTTTTACAAAATTTACATTCGCGATTTCGAAGGAGCCGCTGAACTTCGTGATAGACTCATGCACACGAAAACCACCGATGAAGTCCGCAAAATTCTTGACTTATAATCCAAATTTATGCTCAATCACGAGCTCGGTATCTTCGTCGATAACACCTTGGTGATGTAAACGGCCAAGCGCTCGCGCACCAGATGCGTTCAGCGATCGCTCTGCAAGACGCGCCATATATACGCTGACGTCTTGTGGATGTTTTTCAAGAAGACCATCGACGCGCTCGGAGCATTGGCGACGATAGGTCGCGTACCGATTCACGACCTTGTCGTATACTTCTGTAAAGAATGTCGGACTCTCATGTTCAACTTGCATATCACCAAGAATTTTCGTTACTTTCCTAGCAATGATCATCTGCGCACGATAATATTGCAGCTTCTCTTCTATTTTTTCCTCAGCTGATTCTTTGGTGAAAATTGGTGTCTGCATCGCCCGAACCATTCGATCAAAAATATCTTTACGGTCAATATACTTCGACGGATCGATCGTGTCGTGCTGAGCATATTGGATTTTTTCTTTTTGCAGATTGAGCTTTCCGCGAATCCGTCGGTAGACTTGCTCGGAGATTTCTTTATTTGCATACAATTGCTTTAGCGTGTAATCTTCAATCCGCATTGCGGTATAGTGAAGTGATTGCACAAAAACTTTCTCTCCGTGAATCTGGCGAATTTTCGCGCGATGAGCCAACGCGCTATTAATTTTCGACTGCATTTCATTTTTTAGCTGAGCATATTCGTTATCACGGACAAACCCGCGTGTCTTTTGCGTTGCAAACCGTGACTGCGCGCTATACAAATAGTAAATTCCCATATCTGCTTCGTAGGCAACTTGCAGCGGTTCTGGCTCGTCTATTTTTAGCTTGCGGATAATTGTTCCAATAAGCGGGGCTTTGATAAATAGCGTCGCGAGGATACAGCCAATCGTAAGCGCAAGTGTAAAATCGCGTACCGAATAGCTCTGGCTCCAACCATCCACCGTTAACGATTCTGGAATAAGCAAGACGATGATGATTGCCAGCGCCCCGCGTAAACTACCCCACGAAAGCAGCAACTGCCAAGAGGAGGGAATTCGCTGTTCGAGTCGCAGCATATTAAGCGGAACAGTTATCATGTACACAGCGATCACGCGCACTGTCGCAACAACAAGAACCGTCAGCAAAATTGGCAAAATCAGATTTCTGAAATCAATTCCTGACGACGCAAATAACAGGCCTGCGAGCAAAAACACCAATGAATTTGCCATAAATGCAAAGTGCTCAGTCACTTTTTGCAAATAGCTGTCAGCGCTTGGACTCAAGATATGGCGCGAATAGTTACCGAGAAACAGCGCGGCAATTGTTGTCGCAATAATAGAAGAAATATGAATATCAAGCCCGAAAAAACCACTTTCGTTAATAAGCTCACTCGTAATAAAAACAAGGTGCGCAGAGATAAGCAGAAGTGTCGCCGCAACAAATTCGTTTGTTTTAACCACACGAAGTGCGCGGGAAAACAGCGATGCCATAATCAAACCAAAAATAATACCCAGCACAACCATCTCAACAAACATGCCAACGCCATCAATAAGCGTACTTGTTCCGTCGAAACCATTTTGTATCACAGCTAGTATCACCAAAAACAGCGCGACAGCCGTTCCGTCATTAAATAAACTTTCACCTTCAAATATCATCGTTAGCCGCTTCGGTGCACCAAATTCTTTAAACAATGCCAAGACTGCCACGGGGTCAGTTGAAGATATAACCGCTCCGAATAGTAGCACAACAATAAACGGTGCGTCGACACCTACGAACGGAAGTAGCACGAACAGCGCACCGGCGATTGCGAACGTCGAAATCAAAAGCCCGCCAATTGCGAGTGACGAGATTGACCATACATTGTCAACCATTCGCCGAATATTCATATTAAATGCTGACTCGAAAATAAGAAGGGGAAGAAAGATAAAGAATAGTAATTCCGGCGTTAGAACTAATTTACCCAAAAATCCAAAATAATCACGTAGTCCAGGCAAGCTGACAATCGGTACAATAAGCAGGCCGACGAGCACCAACAGAACAGTGTAGGGGATATTTAGTCGCTTTGCTGCGAAGAACACGCCAGACGATATCGCAAGCAAAGAAAATAGGGCTAAGACTGATTCAAGATTTAGCATTGATACTATAATAGTAACGCTCATGTAAAGCGTCTGCAACTAAAATCGCAAATTTTACTATAGGAATTTATTAGTTGAGCACAACGACGCGAAGGTTTGGTCCACCCAATACCATCGCAGCGGCAAGGTTGTAGTACACCATCGCCGTAACGTAATCTTCAATTTCTTCTTCAGGAACCGATAGGGCACGCGCACCGTTCTCGAACGACCAGGCGTCTACATTAAACGCTTGGTAACTTTCACCAAACTCTTTGGCAAGTTCAGCACGATTAAGCGTCGTTCCGCTACGCATGTTAATAACCGCGATAACCTCTTTATGTTCACCAGCAAGCTCCGGAACATTTTCAGAATTGGTGTTTTGCTTAAGACAGTGCGCAACTTCTACGCCACTTGAAAATGTCGTTCGATCTCTCTTTGCGTTTTGAGTAATACGGAAATGTGCGCCGTCAGTAACATCAACACCGATTGTCTCCGCACTCGCGCGAATGACGTCGCCATACTCAGACATAAATCCATAAATCTGAGCCAATTTATCATTTGCGCCGCACCCGCACGCTTCGCCTTTAGCGTGATTGTCAGTGTGGCCACCACGCTCAAAGCCATTTGCTTCGAGGAATTCAAGTGTGTTTTTGTATCCAGATACGGTCGTTTCATCTTCGCCCGCAAACCGCTTCGCTGTCAAATCGTCAGCAACGAATAGCGTCTGACTTCCACCGGCAGCGTTTGGTGAAAGTAGCGCGATTATTTCTTCGGGCGAGCGGCCATCAATACAAGAAAGTGGAATTGTTTTTTCTGCGGCAACCTGTTCGTGAAATTCTCCGGAGCCGACTCGTTGCGTAAATTCTTCGAGTCGCTCTTGCTGATCGTCTTTTGCTTCAATTCCGCCAATAGCGTGCTCGCCTAGCGTCACAAATCTAACTCTTTTATTTTCTTCAAACTCTTTCATGAAATGAATCCTACGTTACAAAAAATATATTATCGTCGGTGTCGACTACGAAGGTCAGCAACTTTTAATCGCACCGCGTGACGATCGACTAATTGGCTAGCTTTTTCAAGCTCAACTTGCGACTTGGAGCTGTCACGAAGCGCGACTGCGCGGTCAAGCGCTGCTTTAGTCTCGGCTTCAATGATATCGGCACCATTATCTGCTTCATCAACGAGTACGCGAACATTTTCTGGTCCGATTTCTATAACTCCGCCAGTGATTGCAAAGTAGTCAAGCGCACTATCTGGATCGCCAGATTTGTAGCGAACGGATATAGCACCTGGAACAGCAATGCTTACTAGTGGCTCGTGGCCCGGAAAAACGCCAATTTCACCATCGGCCGTTGGAATTGTTACTTCGTACACCGGCTGGTCAACTTTGACGCCGAGAAGGGTAATTAGTTCTAAGTTCATTAGTGATAGTGTAGCAAAAAAGCTCGCCAAGCGCGAGCCCTACTTATACTATTGAAAGTGATAGTTGGAGAAGTTGAGTGCCCCGGGAGGGCGGTGGAGGCGAAATATGTACGCCTGCAACACCGCCCTCGAGGGGACACATTGGCCTAGCCTCCCTTGCGGTTGGCCACAGCCAGACCGATGAAAAATGCAGCAGCTATGATCAGACCGAAGAGCACCACCGCGTGGACCGCGTTGAGGCCGTCCTCGGCGATCAGGGCGACCGCAATGCCACCGAAGACCACTACGGCGAAGATCATGCCGAGAATCGGCACGAGCAGATGTCGCTTCTCGGTCCTTTCCTCAGGAGTGCCGCCGTTCTCGGGTGAGGACCATGCGTACAGGCCACCGGACCTTGCCATTACTTACCTCCAACTATCAGACACCAGCGCATTACTGGATTTACCTACTTTATCATAATGTATAATAAAAAGCAACCTACGCATCAGTGTAGGTTGCTTTTTGGATAACTAAACTAGTCTTTCTTTTCGTACAGCGGTCCACGCGCCATATAGAACCAATTCTCCGGCTTGTCATCGTACTTGCCGGCCAAAATATCCTTCGCGTCACGCACCGTATCTTCCAGCTTGATGTAGACGCCAGGAACGCTGGTAAATTGCTCGGCCACGAAGAATGGTTGCGCCAGGAATCGCTGAACACGGCGAGCACGAGAAACAGTCTGGCGCTGCTCGTCGGATAATTCTTCCATACCAAGAATTGCAATAATATCTTGTAACTCTTTGTACTGCTGAAGTACGCGCTGCACTTCCTGCGCGACCTGATAATGCTCTTCGCCAACTATCTCCGGGTCAAGACTGTTCGAGTTGCTATCAAGCACGTCAACAGCTGGGTAGATACCAATTTCTGTCAACGAACGGTTCATAGCAATCGTCGTATCGAGGTGAGCAAATGTCGTCGCTGGCGCCGGATCGGTAAAGTCATCGGCTGGAACATATACGGCTTGGACGGACGTAATCGAACCTTTCTTAGTACTCGTAATACGCTCCTGTAATGCACCCATTTCCTGCTGCAAGTTTGGCTGATAGCCAACCGCGCTCGGTAAACGGCCGAGTAGGGCAGATACTTCAGCACCAGCCTGTGTGTAACGATAGATGTTATCAATAAAGAGCAGCACGTCTTTTCCGTTATCACGGAAACTTTCCGCCATCGCAAGACCAGCCAGTGCCACACGAAGACGCGCTCCTGGTGGTTCGTTCATCTGTCCAAATACAAGCGACGTCTTATCAAGCACGCCAGCGTCTTCCATCTCATAGTAGAGGTCATTTCCTTCACGTGTTCGCTCACCAACACCCGCAAAAACTGAGTTTCCTGAGTGAAACTTCGCAATGTTGTTGATCAACTCCTGGATAAGTACGGTTTTACCGACACCCGCACCAGCGAATAGTCCAGCTTTTCCACCTTTTGTTAGTGGGGCAATGAGATCGATAACCTTAATTCCCGTTTCGAGGACTTCCGTTTTATTCGACTGTTCTGATAGCTTTGGTGGTTCGCGGTGAATTGACGCTTTTTCGCCTTTCGGTGCAGGTTTTCCATCAATCGGCTCACCAATAACATTAAACATACGACCCTGCGTGCTTGCGCCGACTGGAACGCTAATTGGCGCGCCCGTTGCTTCAACACTGCCACCACGTTGCAAACCATCCGTGCTACTCATAGCAATTGTACGAACAGAACGCTCGTCGAGGTGCTGCGCAACTTCAAGTACAATCTCGTTGTCGCCGCTTTTTGTGCGTAGCGCGTCGTACATTGCTGGTAAATTTTTGTCATCAAATTCAACATCAACCACCACGCCGACAACCTGAATTATTGTTCCTAGATTTTTACTCATATTCTCTCCATTACTCCTTTAGTGCCTCGACACCGCCCGATATTTCGGCCAGTTCTTGGGTAATTTTTGCTTGTCGTGCCTTGTTCATCTCAAGCGTCAAATCATCAATTAGATCGTTGGCATTGTCCGTCGCATTTTTCATTGCCAGCATTCGCATACTGTATTCCGACGCTTTTGCATCAAGCATTGCCTGAAAAATTTGCGCCTCAACAAGTCGATAGACAACTGCATCGAGCACTTCTTCGGCATTTGGCTCGTATTCCGCCGTCTTAATATTTTGGCTAATCTCAGTTTCTTCAAATCCAGCCGGCAAAATGCGCTTTACCTCAACTTTTTGATTGATACTACTGATAAACTCCGTATAAATTATATCGACAGCGTCTACTTTTTTATCAACGAATTGTGTCACTGCGGTATCAAGAATTGTGCGAAGTTCGCTACCACTTGGCTTATCGGGCAGATCTTCGAACACGCCAATAATGTCGTTATCCTTCAGTCGAGCAGAGAACTGTGAAGCTTTGCGCCCTACCGTAATCGTGGACATTTTTTGACTCGATTTTTGACTGGATTGCAGCTCTCGAATGTATGCCTTAAAAACGTTGCTGTTGTATGCTCCAGCGAGTCCACGATCTGATGCAATCACGATAATCAAACGGTTCTTGATAGAGCGAACTTCAAAAAGTGAGTGACCTTTTGTTGCCCCTTGAGACGCAAGATACGTCAACAACTCACTAGCTGCACGCGTGTACGGCGCAGTTAGCGCATCTGCTTCCTGGGCGCGGCGCATTTTACTTGCCGCAACCATTTGCATGGCTTTAGTGATTTGCTTCGTACTTTTAACGGAGCGAATACGGGTTTTGAGGACTTGAGTAGATGCCACAGGCTATCCTTCAAATCCCTTCGCCGCAGCCTTGCCGACTTTGTGAATCAATTTTGCAAACGCGTTGTCTTTTTCGACTTTTTCTGAACCCTTATTGAGCTCGCGCATGTCGTCTTTGTGATCGCTCCACAGCTTTGTCAGCATTGCAGATTGGACATCTTTAATCTTATCAATCGGTACTTTATCAAACAGTCCTTCGTTGACTGCAAAGACGCTGGCAACTTGCTCCCAAATGCCCATTGGCTGATACTGTGGTTGCTTCAGAAGCTCAGTTAGTCGTTGACCACGTTCAATTTGAGCCTTAGTTGCATCGTCAAGATCGCTACCAAATTGCGCAAAGCTTGCAAGCTCACGAAACTGCGACAGCCCAAGTTTCAAGTTTCCGCTGACAGATTTGACGGCTTTTGTCTGAGCCGCGCCACCAACACGAGACACAGAAAGTCCAGCCGAGATTGCCGGACGAATTCCCTGGTAAAACAAATCCGTTTCCATAAAAATCTGGCCATCAGTAATCGAAATAACGTTGGTCGGAATGTAAGCGGAGATATCGCCAGCTTGTGTTTCGATAATCGGAAGGGCTGTTAACGAGCCTGCTCCGAGATCATCGGAAAGTTTTGCCGAACGCTCAAGCAGGCGAGAGTGAAGATAAAACACATCACCAGGAAACGCCTCACGGCCCGGTGGACGGCGAAGCAAAAGTGACATCTGGCGGTAGGCAACGGCATGCTTCGTCAGATCGTCGTAAATCATCAGCGCGTGCTGCTTGTTGTCGCGGAAATATTCGCCCATGGCTGTACCAGCGTATGGCGCGAGATAAAGCAAAGAAGCCGCGTCGCTTGGACCGGTCGCCACGATAATCGTTTGATCCATAACACCCTCTTGCTTGAGTCGGTCGACTAGCCGGGCAATCTTTGAGAGTTTTTGACCAATCGCAACGTATACGTTGACGACGCCAGTGTCTTGCTTAGCTTGGTTAATCATTGTATCAATCGCAATCGCGGTTTTTCCAGTTTGGCGATCACCAATGATAAGCTCACGCTGACCGCGGCCTATCGGAAACATGGCGTCAATTGCAACAATACCCGTCATCATCGGTTCGTGCACAGACTTTCGTCCCATCACGCCAATCGATTCACGCTCAACTCGGCCAAACGTCTTGGTTTTAAGCGGCGCGCCCCCGTCGAGCGGACGACCAAGTGGGTCGACAACACGCCCGAGAAGCTCTGGACCAACTGGAACTTCTAATACAGTTCCTTTGAGTCGGACAGTGTTCCCTGCAGAAACCAATGCGTCACTTCCAAGAAGCACAGCACCGATCTCGTCTTCCATTAAGTTCAGTGCAAAAGCTTCAACGATTCCATCACTGGTCTCGATCTCAAGAACTTCCGAGTAGCCAGCCGATCGCAGTCCGTGCACCCACGCAACTCCGTCGCCGACGCGCGTTACGATACCGACGCTTTCGAGCGTTTCACTCGTCTCAAAACTCGCGATTGCGTCGCGTAGCTCTTTACTTAGTTCTGTCACATTCATTTCAGCCATGATTTCCTCGCAGTTCTTATAATTTCTGTGCCCGAAGGTTATTTAGTTTGTATCGCAATGTAGCGTCTAGTTGTTGACTTGGAGTTTTAACTTTAATGCCAGCCAGTACCGATTCATCGATGACGTGCCGAATTTGCACCGATTCGCTTCCAGTAATCTTAGCAATAGATTGTTGCAGTTGCTCCGAAAGCGGCCGTGCTGTTGTAACATCGGCGACTACGATTCCATGACTCGCCAAAATGTCTTCAATATCACGCACAATCAGCTCGTATTCACGCGTCCGGCCCGTTTCAACTAAGTAGGCAGCAACGATCTTCATAGCGGTTCTACTTTCACCGTCTTTTATCAGCGTATTCGCCGCGTACGCAGCAAGTTTTCGTCGTGAAAGTCGTGCTGACATATACCTATTTCACTCCCTCGATGGCCTGAGAAATAACTTTTTTATCAATAGCAGGCGTCACAGTTTTTCCTACAACTTTTTCCGTTGCGAGTGCTACAAATTCAAGAGTATCATTGCGTAGCTGAACGCGCGCTGCGGCAATATCTTTCTGTAGCTCGGCGTGAGCTTCCGAAGTAATATGTTCGGCCCGTACTCTGGCTTTATCTTCTGCCTTTTCGATGGCAATTGCGGCTTCTTCTTTAGCCGTTGTTACAATTTCCGAAGCTTCTTTACGCGCTTGTCGCATTAGTTCTTGAACTTCATCTTGCGCAGCTTCAGCTTTTTTTTCGGCTCGCTCAGCAGCCTTGGTGCTTTCCTCAATTTTTGACTGTCGTTCATCAATAACTCGCACAAAAACAGGGTAGACGTATTTGCTTAAAAGCGCAACCAAAATCAAAAACGCAATCGTCTGAAAAGCCAGCAACGTCCAGTCAATTCCGAGCGACGCCAAGATCCCTGATTTCTCAGGCTCGGCGACCGTACTCGCGATTGTTATTAGGTTTGATGTATAATCCATGAAAAAATGGACCTACGCTCGTGCGATAAACGCCACAATGATACCGATGATTGCGAGTGCATCTGCAAACACAATTGCCGTGATCATAAGTGTACGAATGTCAGACAATTTTTCTGGGTTGCGACCAAGTGCATTTAAAGCGGCAGCTCCGATAAATCCGATTCCGATAGCCGCGCCTAGTGCAGGCAAGGCGTACGTTAGTCCAAATGCTAATGCTTCCATTGTTGTTCTCCTTTTATTTATTACCTAAATTATACTGCATATCGGCTCATTCATTCTAATTGTGCCTCAACAGGTTTCTTTGTTTTGGAAGATTCTTCCGAGTAACCGTCCGAAATCTCGTCCGCCGTATTGTGGTCGCCGTGCGTTTGGATGGCGAGCGATGTAAAAATTAATGTCAGCACAAAAAATACATAGGCCTGAATAAAGCCGATAAATAATTCAAATCCCATAAAGAAGGGTAGGGCGACAACTGAAAATGCACCGGCTAATACCGCTATGACAATCAGCAGCACTTCGCCAGCGAATGCGTTACCAAACAGGCGAAAGCTCAAAGCTACGAGTCTTGAAAATTCTCCTATCAGTTCCAATATGCCGACGAAAGCTCCAAGCGGATCGCGGAATGGGTTAACCAAAAATCGCTGCGCATTGCCGAAAGCACCATGCCTTCGAATCGCGTAAACCTGAGAGGCGACAATAGTGATTATGGCGAGCGCGAAAGTAAAGTTCAAGTCAGCCGGTAGCCCTCTGAAAAGCGGAACGCCATTCCATTCAATCGCCCCAACCCCTGGTAATACACTTGCCCAATAGCTTATCAGCACAGTGAAAAACATTGTCATTGCGATGGGAAATATGCTGCGGGCCGTCTTTTTGTCACCGATGATTTCTTCAGCCTGTGTCAAAAACCCTTCAAACGTCCATTGAAGCAAGCCAATGAATCGATTGTAGCCATCCTTCTTAAGTACGCTGGTAGCATAAAATAATAGACCAAGCATTACTGCCACACTTAAGCCACCCAGTACCATGGCGTTTGTCACAGGAAACGGACCAATACGGAATATAGTCTCAGCGGCAAGACTGATATGTAGATCTGTAGCGGCAAACATAGTGAGTGACATAATTATTTCTGATTAACTTTCTTTAACTGACGAGCGACAAGCAGTCCGGACATCGTTGCCCCGACCACAACGCCGGCGATTGAACCAGTAGGCTGCAATCCCGTTTTTGAGTCTATGTACAATCCGACAAGCGCAAATATAAATACCGGTCCAAACATCCTCCACGAAGTGTCTGCGACATCTTGCAGTAATAAAATAACTGCGGACCTACCGGGAGGTGTTACTTTGTCATCACTGTCATTTTGTGATGTGCTCATCTACAACGTATAATAGCAAATATTAAGGATTCTCACAACCATGCCCCGCAAGAACAATCACGTAAAACATTTGCCGTTTTCGTTCCAAAATAACAACAAAAACAAACGTCGCTTTAAAAGCCAACAAGCAGCCGAGAAAGCCGCAGAACTACAGATGCTGATAGTGCCGGGTTTGGAGCTGACAGTGTATGCTGCCGATGGTGGATGGTATTTGACACGAAATACGAAATAAGAAATGCCGTGAATAAAAAAGTCCGATCGACTCTTTCAAGTCAATCGGGTGGAGCGCCCGATAGGACCTAGGGCAAAAGCCACAAGATCCTATCGGACGCGGTCGAACCGTCTAGTGCTCCCTGACCGACGGAGACGACCAGCGGCCATCCGAGCTGCCGGCCCAGATGTTGTGCAGCTTCAGCTGGCGGCCGTGGTCCCACCGGTCGAGGCACGGAACGTAAAACCAGCCCTCGTAGTACTTGAGCTGGTAGCCCGTGAGGTTAGGGGCCGAAGCACCATTGAACCGCGCGAGCGACCACTCAGGGAACTGGATCAGCGCCGAGAAAATCTAGCTGGCAGCGGTGATCTCAACTGTCGATTGAGAACGGCGTATCACATGCAAGATTTGCATACAAAACGCCGTTCTAAAATCTAGTAATGCTAGATTATTAAGGTTCTGTAAATGATTTACAACTTTTACATCATGATGTCAATTTCAAGACAGTCGGTCAGGCCATACCAAAAGCGTAAAATTTTCACGCATAAGCTATAATAAACACATCAAGTTGCATAAACTATTGCAACTTAGTATACTAAGTATAGTAAACTAATCGAGGAAATTATTATGAGCGATGCACAAGATCCACAAGTAACGGTCTATAGCACCACCTGGTGTGCTTTCTGCAAAACCGAGAAGCAGTGGCTCGATAAACTGGGTGTCAAATACACCGCTAAAGACATCGAGGAAGACAAAGAAGCCTACAACGAGTTGATGGAAAAAAATGGCGGTAATTTCCAAGGTGTTCCCGTCACAGATATCGGCGGCGAGCTCGTGCTAGGCTTTGATCGTGGAAAACTCGATGCTCTGCTTAAAGAAAAAGGCCTTGTGGTCGCATAATAGTCCCTTTATTATTAAACAAAAAAATACCGCTACACAAGCGGTATTTTTTAATGTAATTGCACTTTCATCAATACGGACTTATAATAATTTGAACCATTGAAATTTAAGCGGAAACAACTATGGGAAGCTATGAGATCGAACCGACTAAATCTGACTCAGTGTCGTCAGCGTACCTAGACGTATACCTAAAGTGTCCACAAAATAGCGGTGAAGACTACGCACCAAATGCGAGAGAGGTCTTATGCGACACTACCTACTTAGACGAATCTTCTCCTGTGAAAAGATCGTCACTTGAGTATTATCCATCGCTGATCGGTAATGATTATGATCTCCAGGCTCGTGTCTTGCTTGATGTTGCTTACGAGGATGAGAATGATGAGTATTCGTGGCGCGTGCCACTCGCTGCTCATCTCAAAAATGCATTAAGAGATTCTCAGGAATTTGAGAGTGATGACATTGTAGAAATGGCGTTTGATCCGGCAGAGTTTTTCGTTAATCTATCGCAGAGATACAAAGCAAGCGTTTCAATAAATCAAAGTGTCGAGAGCATTCCACCGTCGATAAACATACGACTATTACCTAGAAATACAGGTGCGCATGCCGCAGGCATTCGCGACAATAGCCCACTTATGCCGCAGGACAATCGTTATGACGTACTTAAAAAGCTTATTGTGATATGGGCCCATGCACACGATGCAATACATACTTCACAAATGCTTGACGTTCCTTCGAATAGAAAAAGATTGCAAGTTATTCCTCCATCAGCTGAAATATACATGCCAGCGACTGAGCGAAAAAGAGAGACCAGATTTACGCTAGATGATATCGCAGGGTACGACTCTGTGAAGGAGAAGCTGATGAATATGGCGCTCGTCTACAACAATCCAGAGATAGCAAAAAATATAGGTCTAGAGAGTAGCGGCGGTATCTTATTGCACGGCACCCCGGGTACAGGAAAGACAACCATGGCGCATGGGCTTGCTGGTGAAGTTGGCGCACGAATGGTGGAGCTCTCAGCTTCACATGTGGTAGACAAATGGGTCGGCAGTTCAAGTCGGACACTTGATAATTTTTTTGCAGAGTTAACGCAGACTTCTGAGAAAATCGTATTACTCATGGACGAATTCGACACGTTGGGCGTCAAACCTAATTTAGCGGGAAGTACTGAGCGGGCAGATGTTGTCAACAGGTTGAAAGTGCACATCGATGATGTATTCCTGAATCATCCCAACATTCTCGTCGTCGGTACCAGCAACAATATCGAGCGTATTGATGAAAGCTTATTACGATCTGGCCGGTTGCAACCAATTGAGGTTTTGCCACCGAATGAAAGCGACCGACTTAAAATAATAAATTTAAAACTTGGTAAGGCTGCACTACTTGCATTTTCCAATTACCTGCGTAATAGAAATTTGCCGGTTCTTGACGTTGAAACAATTGATGAAGCAAAACTAGCACTTGAATCAGACGGACTAGTGGGCGCAGACTTCGAAGAGATACTCGAGTCCATCCGTCGGCAGCACCTTCGGGAGTATGTAAAATCTACTGACTACAATAAACAAATGTTGCCGATCACACACGACGAATTGCTCGAAAGAATACGGGCAATGCGAATTTCAAAAGATATCTAAGTGCTACTTAGCACCGACCTGCACTACATCGCCACCAAGTGCTTGACGGAAATAGCCGTCGTGACTCACATATAGCGTCGCGCCAGAGTACTTCTCAAGCGCGGTTTCTAACTCTTCTATACTTGGAAGATCAAGGTGGTTTGTCGGCTCGTCTAGAATTAGAAGCTGCGGGTCATCCGCTAGCATCGAGATAAGCTGGAACCGTGCTTTTTGTCCACCAGACAATTTCGAAAGTGGAATATTTGCATCGCCTTCATTAAACAAATAATTCGACAAGAGATTACGGATTTTTGTCGTACTGATTTCCAAATTTTTATCAAGATACATTCGCTCAATCGCTTCCGCAAGTGGCAGCTCAAAATATCCATCAGAAACTTCTTGCTCATACACACCTATTCGCATCCGGCGGTCAAGCGTCATATCACCAGCAAAAGTCGTTATTGCGGTCGACTCGTCGCTCGTACTCGTTAACAACTTTTTAATCAGTGTGGTTTTTCCGGCACCGTTTCGTCCGCGAAGTTCCATTGCTTCACCCTCGCGGAGATCGATATTTATGCCAGAAAAGAGGGGAGAGTCACCGTATCCAAGACTCATATTTTTCACATTTACGAGCACGTGTTTGCTGCGTGATTCATCGTCTTTAATGTTCATACGAATATTTTTAGCTTTAAACTTGTCGTACTGCGAGGCGACTTTGTAATTCAAATTTGCAGCAGACTCTTTGTCGATCCAAAAGGTTGGTTTTTCTTTTGCTTGCAACTCCGATAGTTCTTTGCGAGAGGTTTCTTCAAGCCGCTTAAATTTTTGAATTGTTCCAGGATTCCGTGACTTTTCTTTTAGCCGCTGATAGTCAATCACTTTTACCTTAAGATTTGCGATGCGCTTTTCGATCATTTCAAAATCGTTCATTTGCGTGCCAGTCGAGACAGCATTTTGCTTCAAGTACGCATCGTAATTACCTTTGTAGCTAACGCTTCCGCCGTCTTTTATTTCGACAATTCGATCAACCTCGCGCAGTACATCACGATCGTGAGTAATCACGAGCATCGCTTCACGCGCAGTTTTCATCCACTCAACGTACTGGTTTTTCGCCACGTAATCCATGTGGTTTGTTGGCTCATCAACAAGCGCCAAATGCGCATCAGAATGCATCACTTTGACGACTTCAACAAGCCGCTTTTGTCCTCCAGATAACGTCGAAAATTCCCGATGTGCTACATCTGGTAACTGAAAATTATCAAGCTCACGCCCAATTTGCTCTTCTATTTGGTAAAATCCTTTGTCGTCAAAACGCTGCAAGGCAACAGTATATTCTTCGATTTTTTTCATGTCATCGCCCATTGTCATCGGATAGGTTTCGACGACATGCGACAATTCGCTATACTCCGGCAATCCTTCCAACACGTACTGCAGAACAGTTTGACCCTTGGTGTTGTGATGCTCCTGCGCGGTTGCAACGACTACTGTTCCACGCTTGAAAATAATATCACCCGTAAAGTCATTGTCCGTCCCGGCAACAATGCCAAAAAGCGTCGATTTACCAACGCCATTACGCCCGATCACGCCAATTTTTTCGCCATCATCAATAGAAAACTTAATGTTGGACATCAAAGTTTTTGGACCGAAAGATTTTTCTGTTACGGTAATATCGGCAATCATACAGATACCATCTTATCAGCAACTGTACTAAATCAATAGAGGAACTGTTTCGCATCCTGCTTGCACCACAACCCGAAACAAATTATTCTGTGTATCTATGAGAACCGATTTTGACCCACGGAGGCCTGAGCTTAACCAAACTGTTATTTTTGGGGAAACTCCTGAAGCCGATAAATTGGCTATAGTCACGCGCAATTTGCGGTTAGTGCCTGGACCTGAGTTCTCAGGTGGCGAGTTTGAAAAATTATGGGATATTGCTGGCAACGACTCGCTAAATAGTCCTATTGTTACACCAACACAAAAACAGCTCAGCCGAATTGCGCTGAATCAAGTTAAGGGATGCTGGGAACTTCACACCTATCAGGACACGAAAAATCGAGCACGCTACGGCCGGCTATCCGTGAAAAACCTCCATAATACTAGCAGCCTCGCTCACCGAACAATGTATATGGTTTTCTATGGCCAAGGTTCACTCCCGAACGGTAGGCATGATTATTTAGATCATCTTTGTGAGAATAAACCGTGCTGCTATCCACGCCATCTTGAAGTAGTAACACATGCGACAAACACGTGGCGCGGGCGACAAGTATTATCACCTGGACAGCTTTCGATTGACTATAGCTGACTCAGATTTGAATCATTTTCTAGGTTCACCGACTCTAGAAATTGCACCAGATCCAAGCGCTTTGAGCGTACATTGCAAATCTTGTCCCATTTTTTCAAGAACGCGATCTGGCACATCTTGACCAACGACAAGCGCACTTAGTTTAATCGCTTCTGCGAAATGAGTAGAAGGGTGCTGTCCCATTTCGCTTATTTGTTTTAATAATTCTCTTCGATTTGCTTGCTGGATGGCGCGTAGCTGATCTTCTGGGCTCACAAACTCAAGCTCCAACGCATCGTCCTCGTCAGATTTTTTTAAACTTGATTGAATATCATTATGCCAAGCACTAACGTGGCGTTTCGCATTCACCTTATTCATTCGGTTGGCGACAATATGATTTGTACGAATATACAATTCCTGTTCAACCATTTTCTCAAGCAGTTCAGCGTTCAGGGACGGGTCATCTGCAGCGTCGTAGCCAGATTTTTGTGCCAAATATTCTCGCACTGCCGGAACGCTCTTTCCCATTTCTACTGCAGTTGAATACGAGATGATTCGTCTCGAAACAAATTGATGAATATTCAGTGGCAAATTATGAAAACACAACGCTTCTTTTAGCATCCGGTTGCTTGTTGAAGTACCTTGCGATGAATCAAGAAATTCTTTTTGATTTTTCCAAAGTCCACTCTTTAAGCCCCAGCGAAACGCCTCAACAGTAGCCATTGCTATTCTATCTTGAGCAGGTACTGAGTGCGTATTTTCTGAAAGCTGAAGGCGTATAAGTCCCCAAACACTCTCAACATCATGAACTTTGGCTAATATCGGTCGAGGTTCAATTTCATCATCAGCTTCTAAATCTTGAATTGCTGCGTGCCGAGAATGACCAGCAACTATCAAATAATACGTCCCGTCTTCCCGACGTTGCCCTACAAAATCCTCGAGCGTCGTATCTGATCCCCACGTAGTATTAACAAATTCAATGTATTCTGCCAGATACGCTTCGTCGACATGCGCTACATCGATAGCATTCATAAGGCCGTCGGTAAGAATCTTACCCTTAAGTTCCTGGTTTACATGATTATCACCACCGCGTACTTGGCTTAGCTTAACAAAATCCCCTGCGTAGGCTTTTATTGTATCGTACTCGCCGTGGGCTCGCTCAGAGCTTGGTGGTATTTTTTCGTGTGTAGACATTAAATATTTCGCTTCACTGTAATTGCGCCATTCATGCTCCGTAGTTGTCGATGACAGATGTGTATAATTTTGCCAACTTTCCAACTTGCTTTTTTTCCGTATAGCGGCGAGCTAACCGCTGGCTTGCTTCGCCAAACTCAGTTCGCTTTTTTGGGTGGGCAAAGAGATCGACAATTTTTTTTGCAAGATCTTCAGGTTCATCTTCGGCATAAAATCCATTAACCCATGGCTCCAGAACTTCAGATAATTCCGTATCGATAAGCACCAGCGGAAGTCCAGCCATCGCTGCTTCGTGGACCGCCCACCCCTGAGTATCAGTTTGTGAAGGGAACACAAAAACGTCCATCGCTTCATAAACGACCCCGAGTTCTTCGCGCGGATACGCTCCAGTAAACGTGATTCTATCTGCGTGTCCGGACGCGACAGCAAGCGCTTCAAGAGTAGCCTTAAACTCGAAATCGCCAACGAAAAGCAGTCGAGCTTTAGGCCGCTTTTCAAGAACCTCTTCCAGCGTCGGAATAAGTACTGCCAAATTTTTCTCAGCGCCGAGTCGACCAACAAATCCAAAAATTTCATCTTTAGGACTAATATTCCAGTGCTCATAAAAATTGCTCATTTGCTTGTTGGTAGGCTTTTTGATGCGATCAACACCGTTCGGCATCAATGTCACGTCGTACTGATAATTATCGTCAGCTTGCCAACTTTCAAGTTGGCATTTACTCTTACGACTCAGTGCAATCACTGCGTCACATTTGCTATACACGAGCGTCACCATACGCTCAACAATCGCAATATTCCATTCTACGCGACCACGGCGAGGACGATACATACGCATGATTTCTCGTATATCTTTCCCTTGAACCTTCATCGTGAAGGGGAGCAGCGCAACAAGCGCCAAAAGTCCCGGGAGCAACATTCCATCTTTATAATGCTCGACATATTCGCGAAGGTCGGTGCAATGCTGCGCGACGAGTGGTGTGTTAGTTTTGTGCGCGGCATACACGCCCATCATGCCCACTTGACCCGGCGTAAAAAAGTGAATAACGTCTAGTTCAAGATCGCGAACTTTGGAAAGCACACGCGGTGGGAAAAATAAGCTTGTGTCATAATCGTCGTAGAATGTCCCCTTAATGCTAGGAAATCGCACCACGTACTCATCTTCATGATACGTTTCGGCGTGACGACTTTTGCGAATCGAGCGGGCCGGACAAAAAATATAAACTTCGTGACCCTGATCTTCAAGATGTTTTTTTAGCGATTCAACAACGAAAACTATGCCGTTTATTGATGGTCGATAGGTGTCAGTAAAAAGTCCAATGCGCATAACAATTTCTTAATTATAACAGACGCTTATAGATCGTAACTAGCTCCTCAACAATTCGCCGGCTATCGTATCGCGCTGCGAGTTGAGCAGATTTTTCTTGATATTTTTTGTAATACGAGTTGTCAGATCGTAATTTTTCAATCTCAGTATACGTCGTTTCATCGTTTACCATAATTGCATAGTTACTAAACGTCTCTTCGTAGTCTGGAATATCGCGCAATATAATTGGCAGTCCCGAGGCCGCAGCCTCAACAACAACTAAGCCGAATGTTTCTTGTATTGACGGCAGAAAGAATACGTTTGATGCCCAATAATACTGCTTCATTTCTTCAAGTGATACAATTCCCGGGAAGCGCATATTTGAAGGTGCAGTGTTGATCATTGTTTGCATTTTCGACGAATCGGAGGCGGCTTTGCCAAATGGCATCCCGCCAACCCAAATACCCGTTAGTTCATCGTGACCTTTCACGGCGTCCACTAAGCTATCAACACGCTTTCGCGGCTGAACTTGGCCCGCACCAATGATTGCCCAGTCGGTATCGCGTAATTGGAGTTTCGCTCGAGCATTTGCACGCTGCTGACTAGTCGCGCCGTACGCTCTAGTATCAATCATATTGTAAACGGTTTCAATTGGCCGCTTGACGCCGAGAGATTCTAGCTCACGTTTTGTTTGATCAGATACCGCAACAACCAAATCAGCTCGATTATAGAACCATCGCACGTACAACTTTGCCGCCCACAACCAGTATTTTGCCGCCACTAGGCTTCCCACAAAAGAATCTGGCACCACATGCGCCGATACGACTTTTCGGCCACTTCCAAATATTAGATAAAATAGCGAATATGATCCAATTGTATGAATATGGGTGACGTCAAAATTGCCGCGCGTATTCATCGAAACACTCACATCGTTCCGCGATTCTAGCGCGCGGACCGTCTCGACAAACATTGTATGAACGCCGTGGCCTTTTACCGTAAAAGCACTTTCGCTTATTTGTCGGACGCGTAATTTTTTCATATTTTGAAACTTTCTTTCATAAAATAGGCGGTAGTTCGCAACGACGCAACGGCCCGTCGAGGATATACATATTTCACCGCGCACAGCGTTTTTGTAATCTCGGGTGACGAATGTCGATTGATAGTATCGAATGTCGAAAGCAATTCATCTTCAAGTTCTTGCTGCCACTTGAGTGGAATGTCGCTTGCGGGTGGCGAATCGTAGCGCAGAGCCACAATCATCGCCGGCACTACAGAAAACGAAATGTTCTTTTCGACAGGCATCTGCATGTGGACTGTTTTTTGCGAACGATCATCTGTCATTAGGCACGTCACACCATCGCCATCGACAATAAAAAATTCATCAAAGTTACCGGTCAAATTAAGCCCATTCATCATACGATTTTCAAGCTGTTCAGCCAATCGATGCAAGTTATGTCGGCGCAATCCTTCGGAAACCATAAACGTAAACATGGGCCATACTGTCAAACTTCCATGATATTCAACGACGTTTTGAAGTATTTTCGGCTCGGACAGCGCTCTTGTTCGAAGACCAACAGACGTCAAGAAATCCGACGAAAAGAGGTGTCTCACAATGCTTGATAATTTCGCCTGGTATTCTTCAGGGGGTAATTTATCCCAAAGTGACGTATTGAGTGTCCAGCCAGCGGCTACAGTTTGCCGATCATCTGGACCGTTCGCATCGATGCAACTTGCAAAAAAGTTATCATCACGCCAATATTCTCCAAAAAGCCCGTCTTTGAGACGGTTTTTGTCTTTTTCCCACGACGCTCGCAACTGATTATCAGGTAGCATGTGAACCGCGTCCGACAGCGCATCGGCCGAAAATGCTTGCACTTCGACGTAGCCTATACTTTTCTTGTAATTCATGAGTGAGCCATCGCGACGAGAATACGCTGTCACCGAGTCTTGAAAGGTCTGGAACGGTAATGAAAATGAATTAGAGCGGCTCGTCATAAGTAAGTTTTCGTTTGCGACATGTGATTGTATCCACGCCGCCGCCCGCTCAACGGTTGTTGCGATAGTCACTTTTGCACCAGATTTGTCGGTAATAGTGTCCTGGAGAATCGAAGAGTCTACAAGCGTACTATATTTGTGAACGAGCCGAATGTAGCTTGCTGCGGAATCAGCAGCAAAATAAGTCAAAAGAAGTCGATGATTTCCACCCCACGCATATCTCATCGGCCACAGCAGTAATCTCCTACGAAACGTACCGCGCCACAACTGGAAGTCACGCCACTCATGATGAATACGGCCAACTTCTTCTTGCGTTAGACGATTATTTTCCACTCCCTGCAACGTAGCGAGCGTATGAATTGTATCCCGAACGACGGAGTGGTCAAATTCTGTAACAAACTTGGCTGTCATACTGGCATCACGACCAAAAAACGTGTGATTATACAAGCTACCATCACTCGTGTGGATTCCGCGCTGATGGTCAGAAAGTAGTGCGCCGTATGCCGCTGTTATCCCAGGGATATATTTTTCCACGCGCTGGGCGGCATCAGCTGAAATCATTGTAGATTTATTTTATCACGAAGAGGACAATCAGCTCGGCATTAGCAATCAAGCGACGGCGCGGGAAGCAACAAAACAAGCAGAAGAGCGACA